>ERZ794982.129-NODE-129-length-26744-cov-4.208588_pt1 | contig 26744 bp, 22 predicted proteins | sample MGYA00433071_ERZ794982 | MGnify/ENA primary metagenome ERZ794982 (study PRJEB30140, sample SAMN00862574) | bioreactor metagenome | study: EMG produced TPA metagenomics assembly of the Bioreactor inoculated with sediment Metagenome (bioreactor metagenome)...
TATAGATGACACCAGCAATGGCAGTGCCAAGCATAGTGGCAAGAGGTACAGTACGTTTAGGGTTCTCAACCATACCAGAAGAAACAGCGGCAGATTCGACACCAACAAACGACCATAAACAGATGAGAACGGCAGTAATAACTGCGTGGTTATCTGTACCAGCAGATACATTCCAGTTTTGTTGGTAGACCGCAGGATCAAAATGCGTCCAGCCAAAGAAAGCGGTACCCAGTACAGGGATCAGGATAAGTACCAGACCAATTGTACATAAACGGCTTACCCAGCTTCCCCCTAACAGGTTAACTAAGGTAAACAACCATACTGCCGCAATTGTTGCGAGACCCGCTGGAATTGGGTTATTTAGAACCGGAAAGAACACCGATAAATATGAAACACCGGTAATGGCAATCGCTAAGTTACCAATCCAGTTGGCGTGATAATAAAGAACACCTGTTTGAAAGCCAAATACTGGTGAGACTTCACCTGCATAAGCAATAGGACCACCTTCTTGTGGGTTCTTAGTCGCTAAACGAGCGAAAACAAACGCCAAACTCAACGCACCGACAATACAAATTAGCCAGCTAAAGAGTGAAATTGAACCAACCGTCGCGAGGCTAGAAGGAAGTAAGGCAATACCACTGCCCATCATGTTACCGGCTACCACACCTGTACAGGCGATTAAACCAATTTTCTTTGTATTTGATGACATAACGTCTCCAAGTTTTTTAGCGAGCCCACTGGCTCAATTTGCTACTTAGCGAGATGCCATCAGAAAACGTTTCTGCCTACCTCGCTAGATTTGCGATGCAGATTACGCCCAAAATTTAGAAAAAGAATAATGATGAGATTATTAATAAAATGATGACCAAATCATCATAATCCTGATATAAACCCAATAACAAAAACAAAATAAATCATTAATTTTCATAGGCTTGAATCAAGATGAAAAGTTCACAGAGATAAATATAAAAACATAACCTTTATATAAACTCCTTCAGTTAAATCGCATTGAGTTAAAAATGGTGATAACTGTTCGGAAAACCAGTCATAGTCATGTGGTGCAAAGACAAAATATCAACTTCAGCTTAATTTGAGCGTAAGTAAGGAAGAATAGAGCCCTCCATTGTTTAATAGACGGAGAATAATGATTCGATAGTGTAGATAAGGCATTCGAACACAATGCCAACTCATGGTATTTCTCTAGTGGGCGGGTTAGAACCACTGTCGTTTCAATCATAAATACCCACCTAGGAGATTGTGCTAATTTTTACTACTCCATCAGCCGTTCGAAACGAAACGCTGTCAGCCTGTAGCATCGCTTAAAACAAAAGCGCGGTATAATTGCGGCATAAAAAAACCCTCGCAGAAACAAGGGTTAGATTGAAAACGAGGCGCTAAGATTAGAGCAGGTGCACCACTGACGGATGCACAGAACGATACAATGAGTAATCAAGCGACTTAAGGTTGGTATAAAACATTAGGTTTTCACACAACATGTACGTCTCAATGGATGTATCGATATAGAAAGCTTCACTGTACGCTTCACTGGCCGAATCCAGATCACCAACCAATTCTGAGTACTTACCAAGTAGGACATAAGCCATTGCTGAATCTCTCACTTGCAACGCATTATCAAGATGTTGCTTTCCCTCTTCAAGGTTATTGCTCAGCATTTCATGTAATGCTAAAGCTTCATATAACCTTGGTTGAACCGATTGGGCATCAGCATCAACACTAGCTTCTAACTCATCTAACAACATATTGACGCGATCGTAGTTAATCTGCATCGTTGGCTCGAGAGATTTTTGTGCGTAATAGGCAATTAATAATTCAGCCTGAATATAGTTGTTCTGCGGTTCAATCTTCAATGCTTGCTCAAGCAACGCGACACCATGTTGAAACTTATCTAACTCAGACAAATTCAAATAGTGGTTAGCTTGTATTAGTAATTTCAACGCTTCAGAGCTATTAGGTAAACCTGCAATCAAAGCCAAAGAGTTTTTCTCTGGCTGTGGCACTTTAAACGCCTTCATCAAATCAATTGCAACCTGACGTAACACCACTTTAAGGTGTGGTTGAGTCAATGGGTATTGACGACTAAATACAACCTTTTCCGAGGTATTATTAATGTACTCAACCTCTAGGTACTCATGCTCGCCTTGCTTGGCGACCTGCACCGTAATGGTCTTACCAGGCAGGTTACCAGAGGTAAACTTAACGCGATCAAGTTTTACTCGGTATGGGGTAACTTGAGTAATATCAGACATGAGTTTTTGCGCGATACCATCAGCAAGTTCATAACTGCGCTTATCTTGGTTAAAACTATCGACATATTTAAATTCAACCAGATGAGAATCAATAACTTGAGTTATTTGCACAGTCGTTTGGTGATAAGTAAAAACAGCAACGGCAGCAATGAGCAAACTCACCCAGAGAGCATTTAAACAATTATGTTTCCGCTGTGTATCATCTTTAGGGGAAGCGAGTTTCGCTTCAGACTGTTTTCTTTCGCAGATAGCGCGTGTCAAAGGCGCTGCGGGAAACGCGACTTGTGTTGGTTGCTCTGGCGCGTTAGCCGTTAATTGGAGCTCTGGCTCTTCTGTTGATAGGAGTGTGGCTTGCATTGACGGGAGACTTTCCACCATCTCGACTTTTGCCACCAACTTATATCCGCGCTTTGGCACTGTAACTAGATAATGAGTCTGTTCTTCTCTGCCATCTCTTAGAAGCTTACGAAGTTCAAAGATCGATTGCGTCACAACTTGGTCAGTTACAATTGCCCCGTCCCATACAGAGTCTATCAGCTCTTCACGGCAGAAGACTTCTCCCGCATGCTTAGCTAAAAAGTACAGTAAGTTAATTAACCTCGGCTCAACCGACACTTCCCTGTCTTGGCGATATAGCTTATTTTCATCAACGCTTAAAATCCAATCATTGATTTGAAAAAACATTCCAACCATTTGACACTCTTTATTAGTCAAACTAATAAATCATCTTTCCTCGTGAAGGGGGGATAATTTATACCATTAACAAAACGCACGATTATAATGGCTATAACTGTGACAAACCTAACAAAGTTGGGTATCAAAAATGAAAACTAAGTTTATTTATTGATGATATAGATACTAAAAAATCAACCATTTGTTTAACAAAGGTTTATTTATTTTTAGTGTTATTGATGATACCTCGGGGGAAAGACAAAAAAGCCAACTTCAAATTCAGTCGACTTTGACTATAAGCACCTGATTATAGTTTTAAAAAGCGTTGTGGGTGCTTCGGTGTAATCTGATTGTAGAAGTCGTAAATTTCCCTAAGATCATTTTCTAAATCACCCGTTGGATAGATAACCTTACCGACCCCTGCCTCACGCTTTTGGTAGTCGAGGTAACCTAATAAAATCGGCACATCGGCTTGAATCGCAACTTGATAAAAACCTTTTTTCCACCGTTTTGAAGGGCTACGTGTTGCTTCTGGTGTCACCAATACGGTAATTTCATCCGACTGCTCGATATAACTGACCATTACGTCAACCATACTCTGTCGTTTTTCTCCCGGCTTCTTAGCGGAGCGGTCGATGGGTATAGCACCCAGCGGTGACAACACAAGGTTGAACGGAAACTTCATCCACTCTTTTTTAATCGTGAAACGTGGGTTAGTGACACCCATATATGAGTACGCCGCCATTGAGTAGGCGAAATCCCAATTGCTGGTATGAGGAGCACCAATCATGACACAGCGCTTGATGTCCGCTGGTGGGTATGACACGACTTTCCAATTATTGAGTTTGAAAAGTGCTTTAAAAATCAATTTGAACATCTGATCCCTAAACTACTATTGCGGTTAATAACCAACATCCTTGATGGATGAATCATGCAGATTTTACAATCAATGTGCAACTTTAGCCCTATACATCAAAAAGCCCTCTTTTAGTACACACATCTACTTTAATTGTTGATTAGCGGAAACAAAAGCTCAATATGCAAGCCGCCATTTTTTCGGTTTTGCGCTCGTACTTTACCTTTCATTAAATCCATAGATTGCTTGACGATTGCAAGCCCAAGACCATAACCACCAGTCTTTTTATCACGCGAAGATTCTATACGAGTAAATGGTTGGAAGATCAGATCAAGTTGATTCTCAGCAATCCCTTTGCCATTGTCTTGCACCGCAATCGCCATGTATTCACCATCTTCCTCACTCACGGCAAAAGTGAATACATCAATCAATGCCTCGTCGCCCGCATATTTCATCGAGTTAGAAAGCAAATTACGCAAACAACGCACCACAAGTCGCTCATCTGCGATAACCTGTTGCGTTTCATCACCCGACCAGAAACTCAGCTTTTGAGTGTTGCTTAACTCGAGTTGGCTTTGCTCTACTTGAGAACTGATGTAGCTTTCTAAACAAATCGGCTTTAGGCTCACTTCATAGCGAGCATTCTCTAACTGGCTAAAGGTGAGAATTTCAGCGACAAGGTTATCCATCTCCTCAACTTCACGTTCAACTCGCGCCACCAGGGCAAGTTCTTTGTCTGATACTTTGTGCTTAAGTAGATGGAGTGCTAAATTTTGTCGCGCTAACGGCGTACGTAGCTCATGAGAAACATCGCGAATTAAACGCTTTTGCTTCTCCGCTAACCCGTGAATTTGCCTGCTCATTTCATCGAAGTCTTGTGCTAGTTCATTAAATTCGATGGTTTTAGATTGAAGTTCGGTGACGACATTAACATTAAACTCACCTTGCGCCAGCCGGCGACTTGCTTCTTTGAGCCTATTGAGCGGTTGTTGCAATTTACGCGCTAAGATCAAAGAAAACAGCGTCAAAATAACCAATGCGATGACCACTTTGCTCACATTCAAGTAATTAAGAAAACGATGCGCTGGATGCAACTGACTCGGTAGCTGAACCACCAAGGTGTTGTTATTACTTAAAGGGATACCAATGAGTGGTTTATTGACTCGCTCCCCCATGTTTCCGCCTAGTTCACGTAAGAATCTAAGCTTAAACTCAAAGTGCGGGTGCATGTTTCGATGGGAAATCGGTTGATTATTATTATTAAGAACAAACAGATAAAACGGTTGAGCATTTTCCCAATCAGCCAATTCATCCATGTCGCCATCTTCAATCAACACATTCGCTTGATGTGCTAAGTTGCGCATCTGCTCTTTCACCGACTCTGGTAATACCAATAGCGTTCGTATCAACGCTTGCTCAGTAACAGATTGCAGCAGCAAAATACACAGCACGACACCTGACATATAGCCAAATAGCTCAAATGCCAAACTGTGTTTGTGTTTTTTTAAAATCGAACGGACTGTTAGGCAATTCACGGCATTATTCTCTAATACTAGACACAAAGCTGTAACCTTTGCCTCGAACTGTTTTGATATGCTGCTTTGATAAACCAGCTTCTACCAGCTTTCGGCGCAAGTTACTAATATGCATATCTAAATTTCGGTCAAAAGGACTGAGCTCTTTTTTAAGCACTTCGATCTGTAGTTGCGCTTTCGATATAACCATACCTTCATTGCGGATAAGATAACTGAGTAACTCAGCTTCAGTGCCCGTAAACGGTAGCCCCGATATCGCTTCGCCAAAGCTGCCTTCTGCTAATCCATTATTTTGTCGTTGCTTCTCTAGCCCCACACGGCGAAAAATCGCTTTAATACGAGTCAGCAATTCAGGAACTTTGAACGGTTTTGCCACGTATTGATCTGCGCCGGCTTGATAGCCATCAAGCATAGATGACTCATCATTTAACGCGGTGAGCATCAAAATTGGAGTTGCGAAACGTTGGCAAATTCGACGCGCAACTTGTAATCCACTAAGCTGAGGTAGCATCACATCAAGCAATACCAAATCGACCGGATTCTTTTCTATATAATGCAGAGCACTCTCTCCGCAATGAACACAAGTGACTTGATAACCTTCTAACACCAGCACTTCCGCAATGAGTTGGCATAGCTCGATATCATCTTCAACCACTAAGATTTTCGACATTTTTATTCGCAATAGATAACAAGGAATGCGATTCTAAATCGCAATTATTATCAGTACAAGCGAGATTTTAAAATTACTTCATTCCACTTTGATTGCGGCAAAACGGCAAAGAACCCTGGCATTTGTCAGGCTTCTTTAATCGCTGTCATTTTTAAACTCACTTAGGTTAATTGCTAAGCCTGTTTATTCGCTTGCGCTACATCATCACAACCAGCGCAAACAGCAGTAACAATACACAACAAGTTGCACTTATGTGCCGATATGTTTTTTATATTGGTTAAAGCTATTTTCTCAAGCTATTCATGTAGCATGTTAAAATTCGAGGAGCTCGTGAAATGAAATAGATGAACCTTTCGCTATACAGCAATGGTGAATTTTGCGATACCTTGCAGCTCAAGTTGAAGCTAAAATAGCGTTAATAAAATTATAATTAGAGGAAGAGCAATGGCACTCACCATTGTCGGACATCGAGGGGTTGCGGGGTTATACCCTGAAAATACACTTGTTAGCATTCAAGCCGCCATCGACATGGGACTAAGCTGGATTGAAGTCGACATCCAACCAACCAAAGATAAACAACTTGTCGTTTGCCATGACCATACTATCGATCGCTGTAGTAATGGCTTCGGACGCGTTGACCAATACACACTAGAAGAGCTTCAACAGTTCGATTTTGGTGGTTGGTTTTCGCCTCAATTTAACTTTCAACCGATAATTAGCTTGCAGCAACTACTTGAGTTGATTGCACCACTTGATATTGGCTTAAACATCGAAGTAAAAATTGATACTGACCGCTATACAGAAGTAGTGAGCGAACTGAAAACACAGTTAGAACGCCACCATATAGCAAAAAGTAGAATCCTTATCTCAAGCTTTGACCATGCCACTTTACGAGAAGTGCACCGTGCAAAACTGAACTACCCCATCGCCGTTCTAAGTGAAAAACTGAATAAAAAAGCATGGCAACTATTGGAAGACATCGATGCTGTGGCGTGTAACTTGAACGCCAAACACACAAATAGCCACCAAATAGAAAAGCTGCATAAGTCAGGCTATCAAGTGTGGTGTTTTACCGTGAACAACCCAAATCAGTTAAGACACTTACAGCATGTAGACGCTATTTTTAGTGACTATCCTCAACGCTTTTTCACTGCACCCAACAGTAAAACTACTGTATAAAGCCTAAACCATACTGTACAAAACCAGAGTAAAGCCTTGCCAAAGCTCTGGTTTTTCTTTTATCTCACCGCAAATAAAAACTTTAAATATCAACAATTTAAATATTTTCTTTCTATTCAACACGTCAAATGCGCTTATTATTCACACAAAATACTTGACCAATACTGACAAAATAACTACTGTATAACCATACAGCATGTATAAAAGGACAGTAATCATGATTTATTCACAAACTCAAAGTCGCACTTTCTCTAAGTACAATGTTTTGGCTCAACCTACTCAGCCAATGAATATTAACGACACGGTGTTAAATCGTCTTGCTGGTCTTTCTATGCAAAAACAATGGATCTTTTTTACCGCCGAATGTCCGCGTCCTGACTATTCGCAATTTGCAGCATCGAATGTTAGCTGCCAAAAAATCATCCAGCTTAAACCTTCCAATTCACAGTCTGAAGTTGAGATCGTCATTAAAGCAATCAAATCTGGTAATGCCAGTGCCGTGGTTGCGTCAACTCAGATCGACTGCGTAAATCAATCTTTGTTACACGAACTGGCATTAAGCCATAGCTGCGAAGTATTTTTTGTTGAAGGCAGAGCAAATCAGTTCCATTAATAAGTTCAACAAAATTCAGCACTGTCTTTGCCCCTCCAACACTGAGGGGCTTTTCTTTAACGAGCTCGTCTCACACTTTTCACTCACTACTAATAAATCTTCCAATTTTCACTCGCTACAAACTAGACCATAAAAAATCACGCAAACGTTTGCTTTTTATCTGGAAGCGAAGCTCATTTCTGGTATGATGCTTTTCAAATCGCACTACTCATTTTCATGTAAACGATAGGAATGTCTCATGAGTCTCGCAGATCAAGTCCTCGCCGTTAACGACGATCTCCCTATTCGCACCAATAAACCCGTTCATAGTGGCAAAGTTCGTTCTGTTTACTGGCTAACCGAAGAAGACAGCCGACGTCTAATCAAAGACAAAGGCTACGATGTCGCACCAAATGCTCCGCTCGCTATCATGGTGATCAGCGATCGTATTTCAGCCTTCGATTGTATTTGGCACGGTGAAGGCGGTTTAAAAGGCGTCCCTGGTAAAGGGGCTGCACTCAATGCTATATCAAATCACTGGTTTGATTTGTTTAAGAAAAATGGTCTAGCCGATAGCCATATTCTTGATATCCCTCATCCGTTGGTTTGGATAGTGCAAAAAGCAAAGCCAATCAAGATTGAAGCGATTTGCCGCAAGTACATCACCGGTTCTATGTGGCGCGCTTATAGCAATGGCGAACGCAACTTCTGCGGTATTGAGCTGCCTGAAGGCTTAGAAAAAGATAAGCAATTGCCTGATTTACTAATGACGCCTTCAACTAAAGGGATTCTAAAAGGAATACCAGGCGTACCAGAAGCAGATGATGTCAACATTAGTCGTAGTAATATTGAAGAAAACTACGCAGCATTTAATTTTTCTTCAGCGGATGATATCGCAGTATACGAAACCTTACTCAAACAAGGCTTTAACGTGATCAGCGATGCTCTCGCTGAAGTGGATCAGATTTTTGTCGATACTAAGTTTGAATTTGGTTACGTTACCGATGCTGCCGGTCGCGAAAAACTCATCTATATGGATGAAGTTGGTACACCAGATTCATCGCGAATTTGGGATCGCACAGCCTATCAACAAGGTAGCATTGTAGAAAATTCAAAAGAAGGGTTCCGTCAGTTCTTGCTAAACCACTTCCCTGATCCTGATATTTTATTGAATAAAGATCGCATGCCTGAACGCGAAGCCTTAGCGGGTAATAATCAATTACCGCTTGACGCGTTAATGGGTGTTTCTAATACCTACACAGCGATCGCCGAAAAAGTAACGGGTCATCCAATCAAGTTAAGTGACAATCCAAAACAAGAAATCATTGATATTCTTAGCGCGCAATATGGCTTGATTGACTGATCGCCAATGATGGTACATCAGCAAAACGCCTCAATTTGGGGCGTTTTTTTGTTTTCGATCGATGAAATTAATCGACAAATTGTCCCTAAGCGATACTATCGCTACTAGCACCAATTTATCGAACCTATCAGAATGGATTTTCTCGCTCTTTCCCGCATTAGCTTAAAGCACTTAACCGTTTTGCATGTGATGCTGAGCACACACAGTGTTACGCAAACAGCAAATACACTTTGTGTGACGGCGTCCAGCGTAAGCAAAACCATCAGCCAGTTGCGTGAGCAACTTAATGATGAGCTTTTCTATCGCGATGGTTCACAACTGGTCCCTACCGCTTTTGCTCTAAGCATTGCACCACAAATTCACAAAATCCTCGCCAGTATGAATGGCATTCTCCACCAAGGGGATTTCAAACCTGAGAATTTTACCGGTGCTATTTCACTTTCAATGCGCGAAAGTACATTTGAACTTTTTGCAGCAAAGATCAGCCAGATTTGTGCAAATTTACCCGCCGCCAATCAAATTAAGGTTTATGCCAAAGAGCAGATGAGTTTTGATGCACTTATTCGTGGTCAAGTCGATTTTATGCTACTCCCCCACGACATCAGCCAGCCACCAACAAAAAGCCGTGAGTTGGTCTGGGAGCAAATTTTAAGTGACGAGATGATCTGTTTAATGAACTCACAACACCCAGTTGTGAATCAAGAGCTTAGCATTGAAGCTTATCTTTCATACCAGCATATCGGCATCCATGATAAAGATTTATCTGAGCCCTATTTTGAACAAAATTTGAAACAACAATATGGAACAAGAAATGTGGCAATTTCTGTTGCTGATTTTGGTTCAGCGGCGGTGTTATGCCATCAATCTAACTACTTGCTCACCTGCTCAAAAATGTGGGCAAATCAGGCATTGCAGGCACAAGGTTTGGTACAAAAGTCATTGCCGTTTGAATATGGAAAAGTGGCATACAGCTTAGTATGGAATGAGGCGAGTCTAAACGATCCCGCCCTTCAATGGCTCTATTCACAGTTAATTTCTGGCAACGACAACAATTAATCGCACTAGAGGTAAACACTAGGAACTACAATAGAATTGGCAATCTTTCCATTGAGTGATTGATGAAATTCCTCTATTTGACGCTCTGTACATTTCGACCAGTTCAGTGCTTCACCCACCACGCCATGATGTTGAAAAGCATTTAAACGTACAATAACACTTGTTGGTAAGCTGTTTATCAATGTTGCGATCGCATCAACCTCATCATCAAGATCACTCTTACCCGGGATATGCAGTAAGCGCAGCTCATAGAGCTTATCTTGTGTTGCCAACAACCGTATAGATTGAATCACGCGGTGATTATCTCGCCCCACCAACCATTGGTGGGTCTCATTTTGCCAAGACTTTAAATCGATCATCGCTCCATCTAAATAAGGTAATACCCTTTGCCAACCACTCTCGGCTAGGTAACCATTACTATCAATAAAGCAGCTCAAGTGATTTAGTTCAGCATCAGATTTAATCGTCTTAAAAAGTTCAACAATAAACGGCAACTGCAGCGTAGCTTCCCCACCAGAGACGGTAACACCGCTTAAGAACAGATGCTGTTTACGGATCAACGCCATTACATCACTGACCGTGTAATGGCTAACTTTAGGGCTTGAGCTTTTTGAGCAAGTATCCAAACATTGGTCGCACTGAGTACAAAGGCTTTCATCCCACACAACCTTCTGCTGCTGATTGAGCGCCAAAGCTTGAGTCGGGCAACCCGCCACACAATCACCACAATGATCACAGTGATTGATGGTATGAGGGTTGTGGCAAGTAATGCAGTTAAAATTACAGCCTTGTAGAAAAATGACCAGGCGATTACCTGGTCCATCAACACAAGAGAAGTTCAGAATTCGGCTAACAATCGCCTGTCTTTCAGAAACAGCACTCATCGTCATTACTTGTAAGTTGGTGCCATTTCCAAACTGACGACACGCGGTGAACGCTCTAGAATACCCGTATTTTCAGCCGCACCAGCACCTAAGAAAGTGGTATTGGTTCGTGAACCTTGCTCAGCAAACTTTGCAATATCAGACAGCTTAACCATGTAACCAGTCACGCGAATCAAATCGTTTGATGCCACATTGGCAGAAAACTCATGGTAACCTAAGCCAAGCGCTCCTTTACATAAGTTAAACATTGCTTGCGGATTCGACTTCACTGTTTCATCAATGGTAAGAATGTCACTAATACCCGACTTGTAGTATTGGTGATGACCCGCGGTCGCTTGAACATAACTCACTGGATCAGGTTCGGTACCGTAAGGAATGCGCACACCCGGTGTGACCGCTTCATCAATATTGATCCCACCTTGAGCATGCAATAATGAGCGACCTTCCAGACCATACTTCACTGGCGAGTTTTCTACAATTTCAGCTAACCTTGCCGAGATAGCGTGACCCAGCTCGTTTGCTTCGATAGCATGACCATACTGTGCAGGGCTACCCTCTTTATCCAATAGGATATTCACCGCTTCAGCCATACCATAAATACCAAACATTGGTGCAAAACGAGACTCTTCAAGTAAACCTTCTTGAGTTAGAAAGCCTTTAAAGAAATTCGATTGCTCATGAAGATGGCTACTACGTGCATCAATAAGATCGATCATCAATGCACAGTAATGTGGTAGTACATGGTCTAGGAAGTCTTGTGTGTTGCCGGCTTTACTCGCAACTTGTTTTAAGTTCATACGAACCAATGTGTTCGCACCACCAGCAAGAGGCAGTGAGTTATAGCAACTTACGATGCCAAACTTTTTATCGCCGTAGCTTTGGGCATGAATTGGGTAGTTTGCAATATGTGGCTTACTGCATTCACAGATATTGGTGGTCGCTTGCAGTAGCAAATCATCCGGAGTTACCGCAGGATCGTACATAAAGGTCAAGTTTGGCGCAATCTGCTTCAATTCTGCGTCTACTTTCAAAATCGTACGGCAAATGATGTTGTCTTGTGGACCAATATTCACATGCATAAATGCATCTGGCAGAGTACGATCAAGCATTATCCAAAAACGCTTTAGCTTAGTATAAATTTCCTGATCTGATAACTCACCGACATAAGGCATTAATACGTCATCAAGCTGACCTAAATAAACCGGGATATTGGTAACCGAAGGAACATGATGATAGATGATGGTAAGTAGGTTCAATGCATCATCAAAGTCTTGTGCTGATTCAAGCTCTAGATATTCTGATCCTTGTTGCAGGAATTTAGCGTAGTCAGGCAAAACATAACGAGGTTTAAATGGTGCGTGACCTTCAAACATGTCGCACAACATACCCTCTTCCATTGCTCTTTTAACGTCATCCGAAATTGGCATATAAGGTAGGTTTGCTTCAGCTTCCGACGCTAGGAATTGGCATTTTTGTTTTGGGTTTAAATTTGCGTCGGTAACAATATCGTGAATACGCTGCTGAAATGTATCTAGAGAGTTGGACATGGTGTAATTCCTTATTATTTTTAAGGATTTTATGTCGATTTAGCTATGTCCACAATTGAAATTAGATGAAAGGTGTTTTTCCATTTTGGAAATTAGTATAGGCAAAAAAGCTCGGAAGAACCGAGCTTTGATTTGACTATTTATAGCTTAAAGCGATTAATCTGATTTTCAAGCTCAGCGGAAAGCTGTGAAAGTTGAGTCGCTTGCTTCGCTGCATCTGTCGCTTCAGTTGCAAGCTCTAGAGATACATCACGGATACCTACCGTATTGCGGGTAATTTCTGCCGTTACTGATGCTTGTTCTTCCGCAGCAGAAGCAATTTGCATTGCCATGTCACTGATCGCTTCAACTGCTGTTTGAATTTGAGTCAAACTCACAGCGGCAGAATCCGAGTCAACCACGCTAGTATCAGCCAGTTGACGACTGTCACCCATAATACCAACCGCTTTTAAGGTAGTCGCTTGCAACGTCTCAATCATTTGCTGGATCTCTTGAGTAGAAGAATGAGTGCGTTGGCTTAATACACGAACCTCATCTGCAACAACAGCAAATCCACGACCTTGTTCACCCGCTCGCGCAGCCTCAATCGCCGCGTTCAATGCGAGCAAATTGGTCTGTTCAGCGATGCCCTGAATAGTCGACAAGATTGTGTTAATGCTGTGACCGTGTGCTTCAAGTTCCTGAATGACTTGCGTTGCAACTTCAACTTCTCGAGCAAGATTTTGAATTGATGATTGAGTTTGCACAACTTGCTCACCACCGTGAACACAAACATCAACAGCTTGTGCAGAGTGCTGAGCGGTATTATCTGCGTTACCCGCGATTTCTTGAGTCGCAGCCGCCATTTCATTGACTGCCGTTGCCACCATATTGATTTCGTCTTGCTGCGCACGAATTCGTGCACTACGCTCATCGGCTTGCTGCGCCGTCGAACATGCTTGCTCACTCAATGATGCCGAAACTAGGCTTAACTTTGATACCATTTCATGCATATTGCCGACAAAGGTGTTAAAGCTGATTGCTAGGCGACCGACTTCATCATTACTGTTTGGAACTAAACGTTGGGTAAGATCTGCATCACCAGAGGCAATCTCATCAAGTGCTCGTGATACGCGGATAAGGTCACGGAACAAAAAGCTCACCAACCAAGATACTGCTAAGCCTACTAATAGGGTGATGACAGCCGCAGTTAACAGCAACTCTGAAAGTAAGCGACTATGCCCAGCTTGTTCAGTATCGCGGTCCATTTCGATTGCAAATATCCAATTTGTATTGGGCACTTGTTTGAAATAAAACAGCTTTTCTACACCTTGGCGCTGAATAATTTTGATGTTTCCATCTTTCGCATAAGATTCAACCACGTTCATCGTTAACTGCGTCGACAGTGCTGTGACAGGTTTAAGAAGCATGTTTTTGTTGGGATGAGCTAAAAAACTATCTGTTTGCGTGTCAATCAGCATAGCGTAGGCATTTTTGCCCGCGTCTAGACTGATCACATCTGCAATTAATTGGTCGATTAAAACATCAGCACCCACGACACCAAAAAGTTGACCATTTTTGCGAATTGGCTCCGCGATAGTTATCAATAAAGACCCTGTAATTGCATCTTTATATGCTGGAGTAATCACTTGCTTGCCAACTTGGATTGCATCTTGATACCAAGGACGAGTTCGAGGGTCGTAATCAGCTCGATTACGCTCTGGGTGTGAACGATACATTTCACCCGCTGGTGTACCGAGAAAGATGTCATCAAACCCGCCCGCGATACGAGCCTGCTTTAAAAAAGGAACAACATCAGTTTGAGTCGCATAGCCATTGAAAGCCGAAGCGATATCTTCTCTTACGGTTATCCAGTCAGAAATACCATTCGCGGCGGTATTTGAAAGACTTTCCGCTCGTGCATACATGCCATTGCGAGTCTGTTGATAAAGTTGATCGGCAGAAAGCCATGTCAAGACACTAGCCATTAGCATAACGGCTAATAGACTTGAGCCAATGAGTTTTTGTTTTAATGAGAGGTTCATGATGAGCTTTGTAGCGTTAAAGGGAATGTTTGCCGCGAATACTAGCTACAAAAATATATAGATGCACGAAAATTTCGATTAATTTTATATAATAAGACCAATACACGAATATTTTCATATATTCGAATATGAACCAAATTTAATAAATTCACTATTAAAACGAGATAAATACTTATGTCGTTACTGCGTAGTCGGTTTCTTTTCCAACCAATTGAGCAACTCTTCCCCATAAATAACTTCTGTTCTCAAATGCAAAATTAACAAAATAATAAATGCTAAACCCACAACAAGGTTTAAGTAATTAGTATATTTTTTCTTGGTAACATCTGCATAACAAAACATTTGCACCGCGACTAACGCAAAAGGGTAAGTTAAAAGTAAAAAGATCAAGCCGCCTAAATAGGCACTGGTTGCCATTTCTGTCATTTGCCCATCAGGCATAATATGTTCCTACCTTTGTTATATTGATAATGCGAATATAACAAAGGTAACGAATATACGTTGCGAGGCACTTATGCTTTTGAAGCGGTAGAAAGAATCGTCCCTGCGCCGATAAATACCCCACCAGACACGCGATTAAAAATCTTAGCTCGACCTTTAGCAAACAACCAGTTGGATGACTTTGCTCCTAGTAAGGCGTAAATCGCCAGCCATGAAAATTCCATAACCATAAATGTTGAGGTAAAAATAAGATATTGACTAATCAATGACTGCTCTGGGCTTATAAACTGAGGAAAAAGTGCGGTAAAGAAAAGAATCGCTTTCGGATTACTGCTGCCAACAATAAAACCTGATACATAGTGTTTAATCGGGGTCGAGGCAACTTGCTGCTGGCTTTGCTGCAATTGATATTCTTCTTCTTTTGAGAATATTGCACGTAACCCTAAATAGATAAGATAAGCTGCACCAACATACTTAATCACATTAAAGAGCAACTCTGAAGACCCTATCACTAACCCTAGACCAGTAAATGATAAGGTAAGAATAATCGTAATAGCACTTAAACTGCCTAAAGCCGTGAATAATCCAACTTTGAAACCCTGTGTTACCCCTTTGGTCATACACAGCAGTGAACTTGGTCCAGGAGAGGCTGTCAGGATTAATATCGCGATAAAATAGATCGCCCAAGTTTCCATACTCATAGTCATCTAGCTCCTTGCTGACGGTAAAATTTATTTGTTAACTTCCTTGTTACATCTCTAATTCACCAGAAACAAAACCATTTGTCCAGATTAAGTCCGTTTTCTACAAAAAAAAAGATAAAAAAACCGAGCACTAGGCTCGGTTTTTTATTTCAATTTTAAAGTGTTATTCAGCAGAGTCTTCTGATGAGTCATTCACTTCAACATCATTGCTCGCTGGTGTTTCTGCTTCTGCTGTTGCTTCAGTTGCAACAACTTCGCCTTCCTCACCCTCTTCTAACAATTCTGCTTCTTCAATCTCATCAATGCGCTGTAGACCCACAACTGATTCATCTGCTGCGGTGCGAATTAGCGTAACACCTTGAGTATTACGACCAACCTGACTCACTTCAGACACGCGAGTACGTACTAGTGTACCTGCATCCGTGATCATCATCATCTCATCGCCGACTTCAACTTGAACAGCGCCAACAACTGGGCCGTTACGTTCTGATACTTTGATTGAGACAACACCTTGTGTTGCACGACCTTTAGTCGGGTACTCTGCAAGTTCAGTACGTTTACCGTAACCGTTTTGCGTCACTGTTAGGATGTCGCCTTCATTCGAAGGAACAATCAACGACACAACTTGGTCTTGGTCAGGCAGTCTCATACCACGAACACCCGCAGCAGTACGACCCATTGGACGAACTTTGTCTTCACTAAAGCGGACAACTTTACCCGATTTAGAGAACAGCATGATATCGCTTTGACCATCGGTAATATCAACGCCAATTAGTGCGTCATCATCACGAAGGTTCACAGCAATCAGACCGTTTGAACGTACGTTTGCGAATTGGTCTAGAGAAGTCTTCTTAACCGTACCATCACCCGTCGCCATAAAGATAAACTTATCAGCGCTGAACTCAGAAACCGGTAGAATCGCGGTAATACGCTCACCATCTTCCAGCGGAAGAATGTTAACAATAGGCTTACCACGTGCGGTACGGCTTGCTTGTGGTAATTGGTATACCTTCAAGCGGTAAGTCTTACCACGAGTTGAGAAGCAAAGAATGTTGTCATGCGTATTGGCAACTAATAGACGCTCGATGAAGTCTTCATCTTTCATTCGAGTTGCACTCTTACCTTTACCACCACGACGCTGTGCTTCGTAATCGCTTAGGATTTGGTACTTAACGTAACCTTCGTGAGACAGTGTTACCACTACATCTTCGCGAGCAATTAGCTCTTCAAGATCGATATCATGGCTTGCTGCTGTGATTTCAGTACGACGAGCATCCCCAAAACCATCACGAACAAACTCAAGCTCTTCACGAATCACTTCCATCAAACGCTCAGTGCTTGCAAGGATATGCATTAACTCAGCGATTTCTTCTAGTAGTGTTTTGTATTCATCAAGGATCTTTTCATGCTCAAGACCGGTTAAACGGTGTAGACGCAATTCAAGAATAGCTTGTGCTTGTTGCTCAGTTAGGAAGTATTGACCGTCACGGATACCGTATTCCGCTTCTAGCCACTCAGGGCGAGCGGCATCCGTACCAGCACGTTCAAGCATTGATGCTACATTACCAAGATCCCAACCACGAGCGATAAGACCTGCTTTCGCTTCTGCTGGTGTTGCTGCATTACGGATTAGCTCGATGATTTCATCGATATTCGCAAGAGCAAGAGCAAGAGCTTCTAGGATATGTGCGCGTTCACGTGCTTTCTTCAGTTCAAAGATAGTACGGCGTGTTACAACTTCACGACGGTGATCGACAAAGCACTTCAACATTTCTTTCAAGTTGAACAGCTTAGGCTGACCGTGGTCCAGCGCAACCATGTTGATACCGAAAGTCGTTTGCAGCTGAGTTTGAGCGTATAGGTTGTTTAGAACCACTTCGCCCACAGCGTCGCGCTTACATTCGATTACGATACGCATACCATCTTTATCAGATTCATCGCGTAACGCACTAATGCCTTCTACTTTCTTATCTTTAACCAGCTCAGCAATCTTTTCGATCACGCGAGCTTTATTCACTTGATATGGAATTTCAGTAACAATAATGGTTTCTTTACCATTCTTGTCTGCCTCGATTTCCGCTTTTGAACGCATGTAGATCTTACCGCGACCTGTTTTGTACGCGTCTACAATGCCTTTACGACCACTGATCAGTGCCGCTGTCGGGAAGTCTGGGCCTGGAATATAATCCATTAGCTCATCAATCGTAATTTCTTCATTATCGATGTAAGCCAAACAGCCATCAACCACTTCCGTCAAGTTGTGCGGAGGAATGTTGGTTGCCATACCTACTGCGATACCGGATGAACCGTTTACCAATAGGTTAGGAATTTTAGTCGGTAGAACCGCTGGGATTTGTTCAGTGCCATCATAGTTAGGTACGAAATCAACAGTTTCTTTATCAAGATCCGTCAATAACTCACCAGCGATTTTTGACATACGAACTTCGGTGTAACGCATTGCCGCTGCCGAATCGCCATCGACTGAACCAAAGTTGCCTTGACCGTCAACTAGCATATATCGTAGTGAGAATGGCTGTGCCATACGAACAATCGATTCGTATACAGCACTATCACCATGTGGGTGATATTTACCGATTACATCGCCAACAACACGGGCAGATTTTTTATATGGTTTATTCCAATCGTTGCCTAGTACATTCATCGCGAAAAGCACGCGGCGGTGTACTGGTTTTAGGCCATCACGCACATCAGGAAGAGCACGACCCACGATAACTGACATCGCGTAGTCTAGGTACGAACCTCTAAGCTCGTCTTCAATGTTTACGGGCGTGATCTCTTTAGCTAAATCGCTCATAGAGCCATTATCCCTCTATTATCTGATCGTAAATACGATACGTGTAAGGTGCAAAAATATAACATAGAAATAGTCACTTCGGCATCACTTTCCCTCTCCTTTTATCAGGTTGTGAGGTCCGTTGTGAATCAATTGCCGACTATTTGCACACAACTTACATATCCCGCTGATAGTTGGTTATATTCTAGTCAATTCCTAACAAAAGATGCATTCACTATGGAGAGCGGCTCATTTCCCGTTATAATGCCAAACGAAGTTTGCCAACAAGATATATGGATGATGACAAAAGCACAGAATGTAGATCCAAATGAGATCAAGAAGTTTGAAGAAATGGCTTCACGTTGGTGGGATTTAGAGGGTGAATTTAAACCTCTGCATCAAATAAACCCACTGCGCCTCAATTATGTATTAGATAATGCGGAAGGTCTTTTTGGTAAAACGGTACTCGACGTAGGATGTGGCGGTGGGATTCTTACCGAAAGCATGGCAAAAGAAGGCGCAGTTGTCACTGGGCTTGATATGGGTAAAGAGCCACTAGAAGTCGCACGACTGCACGCTTTAGAAACCGGTACTAAGTTAACTTACATTCGTAGCACCATTGAAGATCATGCCGCAGAAAATGCAGGACACTATGATGTGGTCACCTGTATGGAAATGCTTGAGCATGTCCCTGACCCACTTTCTGTCATCAAATCATGTGCAGCATTAGTGAAACCAGGTGGTCACGTCTTTTTCTCAACGTTAAACCGCAACTTGAAGTCTTACTTATTTGCTATCGTCGGTGCTGAAAAGCTATTACGTATCGTGCCAGAGGGGACCCACGACCATGAAAAATTCATTCGCCCTTCGGAAATGATCAAAATGATCGATCAAACCGATCTTATTGAATACGGTATTACTGGCTTACATTACAACCCTCTTACCGATAGTTATAAATTGGGACGTAATGTTGATGTGAATTACATCGTTCACACGCGTAAATTCTAAGCTGAGCACAAATCAAACGTTCCAAGGCGGTCGCACATTGCGGCCGTTTTTTTGACTAAATTTGCATAAATTCCGTGCGATCGATTCCAAAATAATCACTCTCAATACCATCTCCAACTTTTGTCTAAGATCAAGGAATTTTTTTTTCGTCATGGTTAACAATGAAGCGAATCAAAAAACTTAATTTCCTACAGTCATGCTACACCTAATTTCATGAGTTAGTATTCACTTACTGATTTTTTTTTATTTACCAGTTATCCACAAGAACTCCAAGATCTTGAACTTGAAAATCCCCCCTGATAGCACTATCTTGTAATCCGCAGGCAAGATTACCCCTATATCTTGTGTTTGCACTACAATATACAGATAGATTTCGATCACAAAGCCGAATTATAATTTACAACAATTACACTAAAACACGGCTTTCATCAGTTTTCTTAGGGAAATGAACCAGAATGAAACAACAACTCACTGTCACAAAGCGTGATGGCCGTAAAGAAACCATTGATCTAGAGAAGATTCACCGCGTCATAACATGGGCGGCTGAAGGTCTAGACAACGTATCGGTCTCACAAGTAGAACTAAGAGCTCACATTCAGTTTTACGATGGTATTACTACATCCGACATTCACGAGACTATCATCAAGTCTGCCGCTGATCTGATATCTGAAGAAACACCAGATTATCAATATCTGTCAGCTCGCTTGGCGGTATTCCATTTACGTAAAAAAGCGTACGGTCAATACGAGCCACCAACGCTGTATGATCACGTGTCTCGTCTAGTAGACATGGGCAAGTATGACAAGCATATTCTTGAAGATTACACCAAAGCTGAGCTGGATGAGCTAGACGCTTACCTACAGCACAGCCGTGATTTGGACTTCTCATACGCCGCAGTTAAGCAGCTTGAAGGTAAATACTTCGTTCAAAACCGAGTGTCTGGTGAAATCTACGAAAGTGCACAGTTTTTGTACATTCTGGTTTCTGCGTGCCTATTCGCTAATTACCCGAAAGAAACACGTCTTGACTACATCAAACGTTTTTATGATGCGACATCGACATTTAAGATTTCTCTACCTACACCAATTATGTCTGGTGTACGTACGCCTACTCGTCAGTTCAGCTCATGTGTACTGATCGAGTGTGGTGATAGCTTAGATTCAATCAACGCGACAGCCAGCTCAATCGTGCGTTACGTTTCACAACGTGCTGGTATCGGCATCAATGCTGGTCGTATTCGTGCACTTGGCTCTGAAATCCGTGGTGGTGAAGCGTTCCACACGGGTTGTATTCCATTCTACAAATACTTCCAAACAGCAGTTAAATGTTGTTCTCAAGGTGGTGTTCGTGGTGGTGCGGCAACTGTTTTCTACCCAATGTGGCATGGTGAAGCACGCTCTCTAATGGTGCTGAAAAACAACCGTGGTGTTGAAGAAAACCGTGTTCGTCATATGGACTATGGTGTACAGCTAAACAAGCTGATGTACCAACGTCTTGTAGAAGGCGGCAATATAACCCTATTCTCTCCTTCTGATGTTCCAGGGCTTTATGATGCGTTCTTTGAGAACCAAGCAGAGTTCGAACGTTTGTATGTAAAATACGAAAACGATCCATCAGTGAAGAAAGAAACCGTTAAAGCGATTGAAATGTTCTCTTTACTTATGCAAGAGCGCGCTTCAACGGGTCGTATCTACATTCAAAACGTAGACCACTGTAATACACACAGCCCATTTGATTCTGAAGTAGCACCAGTACGCCAATCAAACCTATGTTTGGAAATCGCTCTACCAACCAAACCACTGGTTAACGTTGAAGACGATTCAGGTGAAATAGCACTGTGTACTCTTTCTGCATTCAACCTTGGCGCAATCAAAGAACTTGATGATCTTAAAGAGTTGTCTGAGCTTGTAGTGCGTGCCCTTGATGCACTACTTGATTACCAAGACTACCCGCTACCAGCTGCGTACAAGTCAACCATGAACCGCCGCACTTTGGGTGTGGGTGTGATCAACTACGCCTACTACCTAGCAAAACACGGCGTAAAATACTCTGATGGCAGTGCAAACGGTCTAACTCACCGAACTTTTGAAGCGATTCAATACTACCTATTGAAAGCTTCTGTTGAGTTAGCGAAAGAGCAAGGTAAGTGTCCTCTGTTCCATGAAACGAACTACGCAAAAGGCTTACTGCCAATCGACACTTACAAGAAAGATATTGATAGAATCTGTGAAGAGCAGCTTCATTACGATTGGGATGAGCTACGCCAAGAAATCATGGAACATGGTCTACGTAACTCTACCCTAACGGCATTAATGCCTTCTGAGACCTCTTCACAGATTTCGAATGCGACAAACGGTATTGAGCCACCACGTGGTTATGTATCAGTGAAAGCATCGAAAGACGGTATTTTGAAACAGGTTGTGCCTGATTTCATTAACCTCAAGCAAAACTATGAGTTGCTATGGGACATCGGTTCTAACGATGGTTACTTGCACTTAGTGGGCATTATGCAGAAGTTCGTCGATCAAGCGATCTCAGCGAACACTAACTACGACCCAAGCAGCTTTGAAAGTGGCAAAGTGCCAATGAAGAAACTGATTCAAGACCTGCTAACCGCGTACAAATTTGGTGTGAAGACGCTTTACTACCATAACACTCGTGATGGCGCGAAAGACGATCAGAAAGACGCGGTTCAACCCGTTGATGACGATTGTGAAGGCGGCGGTTGTAAGATCTAATTTAGGTCCTAAGTCGACAATATTTTTCTTTAACGAACATTTGCCTCTTGAGTATCGAGAGGCTTAAAAGGAATTGAGGCATCATGGCTTACAGTACTTTTAACCAGAATAAGAATGACCAGCTAAAAGAACCTATGTTTCTTGGTCAATCGGTTAACGTTGCACGTTACGACCAACAAAAATTTGAGATTTTCGAAAAACTGATCGAAAAGCAGCTCTCTTTCTTCTGGCGTCCAGAAGAAGTCGATGTATCAAGTGACCGCATCGACTACAACAAGCTACCCGATCATGAAAAACATATTTTCATCTCAAACCTAAAATACCAAACGCTGTTGGATTCTATCCAGGGTCGTAGCCCTAACGTTGCGCTACTGCCGCTTGTTTCTCTACCAGAATTGGAAACTTGGATTGAGACTTGGTCGTTCTCTGAAACGATTCACTCACGCTCGTACACACATATTATCCGTAATATTGTGAATGATCCGGGTATCGTATTTGATGACATCGTAGAAAACGAACATATTTTGAAGCGTGCGAAAGATATCTCTCGTTACTACGATGAACTGATTCAGATGACCAATGACTTCCATCGCTTTGGCGAAGGTACGCATGAAATCGCGGGTGAAACAGTCAAACTCAGCTTATATGACCTCAAGAAAAAACTGTATGTGTGCTTAATGTCGGTAAACGCACTTGAAGCAATTCGCTTCTACGTCAGTTTTGCTTGTTCATTTGCGTTCGCTGAACGTGAACTTATGGAAGGTAACGCAAAAATCATCAAGCTAATCGCTCGTGATGAAGCACTGCACCTTACAGGTACTCAGCACATGATTAACTTGCTGCGTAACGGCCAAGATGACTTCTCGTTCATGCAAGTGGCCGAAGAGTGTAAGCAAGAGTGTTTTGACTTATTCAAAGAAGCGGCTGAGCAAGAAAAAGAGTGGGCAGAATACCTATTCAAAGATGGTTCTATGATCGGCTTGAACAAAGACATTCTTTGCCAATATGTTGAGTACATCACCAACGTACGTATGCAGGCTGTCGGTCTACCAATCGCCTACCCTGGCGCAACATCGAACCCAATTCCTTGGATTAATGCTTGGTTATCTTCAGATAACGTTCAAGTTGCACCTCAAGAAGCTGAAATTTCATCTTACCTTGTTGGTCAGATTGAAAGTGATGCAAGAGTCGATGACTTTAAGGACTTCGAACTTTAATGCCAAACGTAAAAATCAACGACAAGATCACAGTCACGTCGAACCCTAGCAACACTTTATTAGAAACAATAGAGAACGCTGGAATCGAAGTTGAATACAATTGTCGCGACGGGCACTGTGGTGCATGCCGCTGCAAGCTCAAATCGGGCGAGGTTGAGTACGTTGGTTTTGCTATGGCATACACGCAAGCGGATGAAATCTTGCCTTGTATTACTCGGGCAAAGAGCGATATTGAGCTTGAAGACGTTGTCTTTAAGCTCAAAGAGAAACGCGCGTAAAAATAGCCCCTAATTAGGGGCTATTTTATTCTAACTGCGGCTGCTTAGCGTTTTAGATTGGCATCCAATTCTCCAAGGTAGTACTTAGCAAACAATTGATTTTGGTGACGACTGTTCGTCTTATGCAATATCTGCTTTAACTGTGATTTCACCGTCTCCTTCGATACCCCTCTCACCCTTGCGACTTCTGCGCCGTCTAGTCCCCGGAGTAATAAATTCAATACAGCGATTTCGGCATAAGTTAATTGTTTTACCGTTGAATCCGCATGGCACTTTAACTGACGAATTGAATCCATCGTTTTATCATGAAAGACTCTAGTCGTAGCCCAATTAACGATAAAGTGCCAAAGTAACTGATACTGTTTCATTGCTTTATAGCTAGGCCGCATATCGGAATGCGAACTAAAAATAACGTGGTAGTCATCAGTAATTTTACCAATAGCGGCTACAGAATGTTCGAAACCTATCGAGTTCTTAATTACATCATTGAAAATGTCACAACGTATCGTGTTTATATCAACTAGATCTTGCAAATAACACAATGAACCAATCAAGTGGTATTTTAGATAGTGTGTTAAAAACACATCGTAATCTAAGTTCTGAAAATAAATATCTAAACCCACAGATTCAATAAAATAAGCATATGAATAAATAGATGTTTTTTCTTTATCTATAATAGAAATATATGCTTTTTGAATGCCAAGCCTCTCAAACTCTCTTTTTACATACCATTCGAATTCAGTCTCGATAATATCGCGTGAACCAACAAGTGAATTAGAGGATGTGTACTTTGAAAATTGCATATCGTTTCTATCTTCCCCAATCTATCAAGGACTTCCCTATTACTAGCCTAGTATCTCTCGCACCAATGAGCGCGACATACAGCACAACATGTAGCAAGAGTTGAGTTTATTATCGATAGATTGACTTGAATCAAAATTACCAATTCACCTATCCCCCATGCGGGTGATGTGCTCGGCTATTTTCCTCACCATACTCGTACTGAATAGTTAGACATAGCAATGAGGTGGATGATGAAATTGAAAATTTTAATACTAATCATTATTGGTGTTTTTATAACAGGGTGTACTTCTTCAGATCAGGCATTTATGCAAGACTGGATGGAAGCTACCGTAGACGAATTAAATAAGTAGTGCTCAATAAATGGAGGTAGCTATGAAAAAAATGATTACCTTAGTTATTACCGTGATATTCTCTGTTTGTGTCCACGCTGCTGGATTCCAATATCATGGCACATCAAATGGCATATCGCTTTATTATAAAGTGACAGACTACGGTATTACTTTTAAAGTTAAAAACGATACAAGCGAAACAGTCCATGTATTGATCGATAACGTATCAGGTAACTGGAGTGATGGAAAAAGACGGACAGAAGATGTGTTCGTTACTTATGTAAATCCTAATCAAACATCGACTTCAACTTATGACCATGCAGACAACTACAGCAAACTAAAAAACTGGTCATTCAGTCGTTGGAGATGGTCAACTCGTTATAGCGATATAAAATAGCTAATATCCTCGACTCATCCTGATATACCGGGTTATAGGGACTACATGACGAAAAAGACCAGTCTTATGACTGGTCTTTTCAATTTGATTGCGCTGCTCTTGCTAAACTTGATTGTGACAAGCACCCGAAAGCAGTAGATCTGCCGTTCCCATTGAAATAGCCTTGCCTGCTATTTCTCGACCGCCATCATCATAAAGTGACAGACGAAAGCCCATGCCTTGATGCGGATCATTCTCTTCTGGAGTACGACGCCACAACGAGTGCACGTCGTAGTTATTCGCGTTAAATGCTTCACCTAATACAACTTTTTGACTCGCTACTTGATACCAAACCAAAATCTTAGACTGCTGAAACATACCACCCTCCTTAGTGCGTTTCTGCGCCGGAACTTTCAGTTTAAGATCAATCTGACAAAGATCATGTTTCAATTTTAAGAAATTTTTACATACGATTATTAATCAATGACTTAGAGCTTAGATGAATTTCGTATAAGCCTGTGAGTAAACGTACTTTTAAATCATCAATAACGAAAAGATCAACCTAATACGCTTCGCGGTACATGCATTTCTTTTTCTCGTTTTAAAGAACTGTAGTCAGCAAACATCGGCTTAGCAGATAAATAACGACGAAGCATATCACTACAAACCGTAGTGATAAGGGTAACTTGATCTTGGCGAGAAAAACGTCGATTAAACGTTAATACTTGCCCCCACTCACCTTCTGGTGTTGCTAACGACACTGCAAAGGTGTTTTCAATCAACCGACCCGAGACAATAGCAATATCCGTGGCACATTTGTCTTTTGTCGCTCCAGCTAATGCCAACGTTTCAGCAAGAAGATCGCCTTCAGCTGCGCCCACTTCAACCTTACCGCCAAGTACCCAACCATGACCGCAAAAATCCTGCGCATCTTGGTTGGCATGCAGCCAACTTGCAATGTTTCCGTGAGTCGAACGCTCAGCTAATGAGATCGACATCTTTCGCTCTGCAACTAACTGACCAATGTAATCATTCATCGGCTGGTCAATGCTCACCACATTTGACTCAATTAACTTATGAAGTATCTGCATCAGTTTCAAACGCGTATCAAGATCACCTTTAGGACCAAACAGCTTTACCTCGATATAGGGTAAATATGAGCGATAACCCAATTGGTAGCCTTGCGGTAAATGCAGTTTATCGAGCTTGTCGGATAAACCAGATTCTGATGTGCCAAAAGTATAAATACGACCGCAATCCAGACCTTCCACATTGGTATACGAGCGCTGTAGATCAGCAATAATCTGTTCACTGACCATACGTTTGAATTCACTTGGTACACCAGGAGTAAAATAAAACACGCAATCATTAATGCACATTTTAAAGCCGCAAGCCGTACCAATCGGATTG
>ERZ794982.130-NODE-130-length-26392-cov-14.946729_pt1 | contig 26392 bp, 25 predicted proteins | sample MGYA00433071_ERZ794982 | MGnify/ENA primary metagenome ERZ794982 (study PRJEB30140, sample SAMN00862574) | bioreactor metagenome | study: EMG produced TPA metagenomics assembly of the Bioreactor inoculated with sediment Metagenome (bioreactor metagenome)...
TTCTTATAAAAGCGGAATCCCAAAAGATTCAGCAAATCCGCCTCACGCTCTAAACAAAAGTTCGTTAGCTTTTGAGGTCAAACGGGTTTTTCGGCTGGTCTTTGTTCCAGTACATGATGACCTTTCGGGTCTTGAAGGAGAGTTCAGGCCTTCTCGGGGAAATCCGATTCTGAATTTGGATCAAAACCATGCATATAGTTAGCCCATTGCAAGGCAACGATTACGCCCTTGATGGGGCGCAAAAAAGCCAATGACATGGCAATGGTGATGGGAATCCAGATCAGCATATGAATGGTCAAACTCGGTCTGAATGTAATTTCTGCCCAGATGAGAAGCGGAATTACGATATGCCCGACAATGAAAATGGTGAAATAGGGTGGTGCATCATCTGCGCGCTGATGGGAATAGTCCTCACCACAATTGGTACAAGTATCAGCGACTTTCAAAAATCCATCAAATAACTTGCCTTGCTCGCAATTGGGGCAACGGCATTTGGCACCATTCACCAAAGCAGGCCATAATGGCCGTGCAGGTGTGGAGGTGATTGTGATCTGGCTATTCAAAGGTATCTCCTCACAGGTTCCAGTCCTGACAGAAGGGAATTGCGTTCACATAGTCCTTGTTATTTTATGGTTGTGACACTTTCGAGCCAACTGTCCGCGGCAAGATAAACATAGATCAACTGATTTGTCTGCAAAAATGCGTATAAAGACGTATATTTTCTATTGGCGACCGGATTTGCGGCGTGGACGTGTGGTCCCTGGCTTTTTTCGACCTGAATATCTGCCGTTTCGGCCTTTGCGAAAGGGGCCTTTGCTCACCCGGCCTTTTATGCTCGACTTCGTGCCAGGCGTTAACATCTCGAACCGCAATGCACCGGCCATAGGTGCTGCTTCCACAAGCCTCACTTCTACCTGATCACCCAAGCGGTAGGTCTCACCTGTGGCTTCTCCCACCATGGCATGATTGGCTTCGTCAAAATGATAATAATCGTGACCTAGTGTTTTTGCCGGAATAAAACCATCCGCACCAGTATCATGCAGTTGCACGAACAGGCCAACCTTGGTGACACCAGCGATTTTGCCGTGGAATTTTGCGCCAACCTTGTCAGCCAGGAAGCTTGCTATCAGGCGATCCTTGGTTTCGCGTTCCGCTGCCATAGCGCGCCGCTCGGTGCTTGAAATGGCGGCAGCAATGGCTTCCAGCTTGGGCTCAAAACCACCAGGAAGGCCATCGTCTCCCAAATTCAAGGCTGATATGAGGGCACGATGAACAATCAAATCTGCATAGCGGCGGATTGGTGATGTGAAATGTGCATATCTTTGCAGGTTTAGACCGAAATGGCCGATATTTGCCGGATGATATTCGGCTTGCGATTGCGTGCGCAAAATGACCGTGGAGACCAATGGACCATGTTCCGTGTTGCTCATCTTTCCCAGAATGCGGTTGAACATTTCCGGGCGCAGATTTCCACCTTTGGGTAGGTTCACATCCAAGGATGCAAGAAATTCGCGAAGGCCTTCCAGCTTCGGCAAGGAAGGGACATCATGGATGCGGTAGATCAGGGCTTGCTTATGTTTTTCCAGACTTTCCGCAGCTGCCACATTGGCCTGGATCATGAATTCTTCGACGAGCTTATGCGCGTCCAGACGATCTGGCACAAAGACCCTGTCCAGCATGCCGTCAGGCTTCAGGATCAGCTTTCGTTCAGGGATATCCAACTCCAAGGGGGAGCGATCATCTCGCCCTTTTTTCAGAACTGCGTATCCATCCCAAAGAGGTTTCAGGATCGGGTCCAGCAATGGTCCGGTTTTGTCATCCGGTTCACCATCAATTGCGGCTTGCGCCTGATTGTAGGAAATGCCCGCGGCGACCTTGATCATGACACGATGGAAGCTATGGCGGATTTTTCTGCCATCCGCGTTATAGATCATGCGAACAGAAAGCGATGGACGATCTTCTTTTTCTCGCAAGGAACACAGATTGTTTGAGATCCGCTCTGGTAGCATTGGAACAACCCGGTCAGGGAAATAGACCGAATTGCCGCGCTTCAACGCTTCCTTGTCCAGATTGGAGCCAAATGGAATGTGATGAGCAACATCTGCAATTGCGACATAGGCAATGATGCCGTCGGGATTGTTTGAATCTTCGTCAGGCTCCGCAAAAATAGCGTCATCATGGTCCTTTGCGTCTGCCGGATCTATCGTCACAAATGGAATATCTCGCCAGTCTTCTCGTCCCATCAGTCCGGGATGCGTGGCATTCTCGGCTTCTTCCAGTACCGCTGGCGGGAAGATGTAAGGAATGTCCAGAGCATGGATGGAGATCATGCTGACAGCCTGCTCTGATGCCATCGGACCGATGACTTCTTGCACGCGAGCGCGAGGTGTTTTGCCACGACCAGTGCGAGTCAGAGTGACGGAAACCAGATCGCCTTCTTCCGCATCGCCTCGTCCGGAATCATCGATTGGCATTTCCTGGGTTTTCTTGTCGATCGGTACCAGACGTCCTCCGCCATGGACGGTGTCGCGTCGGTAGATACCCAAAATCAGATCTTGGCGTGCAGGCAGGATCTTGATGACCCGAGCCGTGAATTTGGCTGTGTCATGTTCGATATCCTTATCGAGCTGCTTTGCAAGCACTCGGTCGCCAATACCCGGAACTGCCTTGGATTTCTTGTCTGGTTGAATCAGAACCTTGGGGGCGGGGCCATGCTCTTCCTCATCCCATTTCATGGGGAGGGCAAGCAAGTCGCCAAAAGAATCGCGCTCCGTGATGCGATAGACTCCGACGAAGGGTAGCTCTCCGGATTTGACCAGCCGCTTGCGGTTTTTCTCCAGATGCCCGTCTTCTGTCAGCTCTTTCAGGAGCTTCTTGAGTCCGATACGGGCTGCTCCTTTGATGCCAAAAGCGCGTGCAATTTCGCGTTTGCCTGCTTGACCCGGATTTTCTGCGATGAAAGCTAAAATATCCGCTTTGGTAGGCAGGCTGTCATCGATCCTGCTTCTGCGCTTTTGTTTCACTTAAGCTCAATCCTCGCCCGTTTCTCAGGCGTCGTCGGCAGCGTCGGCTTTTTTGGTCGCTGCCTTTTTTGTGGTTGTTTTCTTGGCTGTGGTCTTTTTCGCTGTCGTTTTCTTGGCGGCGGTTTTCTTTGCTGGCGCCTTTTTCTTGGTACCAGTTTTGCCAGCCTTGGCTGCGATCAACTCCAATGCCTGTTCCATCGTGACCGATTGTGGATCGGTGTCCTTCGGCAGTGTCGCGTTGATCTTGCCATGATTGACATAAGGACCATAGCGGCCGTCCTTGACCGAGATCGCTCCGCCATCAGGATGATCGCCCAGTTCTTTCAGGACCTGAGCGGTTCGGCGACCACCACCTTTGGCGCGTTTTTCAGCCAAAAGGGTCACTGCGTGGTTGAGGCCGACAGTAAAGATGTCATCGACACTTGGCAGATTTGCATAGGTACCGTCATGCAGAACAAACGGACCATAGCGACCAAGGCCTGCCTTGATCTCCTTGCCGTCTTCCGGATGCATGCCGACTGGGCGCGGCAATGACAGCAGTTGCAGGGCCTTCTCCAGATCAATGCTTTGTGGATCCCAGCCCTTTGGAATGGAGGAGCGAGGAGGCTTTTTCTCTTCGCCCAACTGGACATAAGGTCCGAAGCGACCAGTGCGCAGCGATACGTCAAGGCCGGTTTCCGGATCGACGCCCAGCATTTTGGGGCCATCGCCCATATTTTCCTGCTGTTCGCCATTGCCACCATTATCCAGTTGACGGGTATAACCGCATTCTGGATAGTTGGAGCAACCGACAAAGGCACCATAGCGGCTGGTTTTCAGGCTAAGTTGACCATTGTCGCAGGATGGACATACACGCGGGTCCTTGCCTTCTTCCTTCTGCGGGAAGGCATAGGCGGCGAGTACTTCATTGAGGGTGTCCAGTACCTGAGAAACACGCAGCTCCTTGGTGCCATCGACATGTTGAGAGAAGTCTTCCCAGAATTCCTTCAGCACATCTTTCCATTGCAGCTCGCCTGCGGAGATCTTGTCGAGTTTTTCTTCCAGGCTGGCTGTGAAGTCGTATTGTACATAACGCTCAAAGAAATTGGACAGGAAGCCCGTGACCAGACGGCCTTTGCCCGATGGGATCAGACGTTTTTTGTCCAACTCTACGTAGTCGCGATCACGCAACACGGAAAGGGTGGCTGTGTAGGTGGAAGGACGGCCAATACCCAATTCTTCCATTTTCTTGATGAGGGTAGCCTCAGTATAGCGTGGTGGAGGCTCGGTATGATGCTGAGTAGCCGTCACACCTTTGCGGGCCAAAGCTTCACCTTCGCTCATTGGTGGCAAGCGTTTGCTTTCCTCGTCGTCCGAGTCATCCTTGGTCTCGGTATAGAGCGTCAGGAAGCCATCAAAACGGACCACAGAGCCAGTAGCGCGCAGACCCGCAGAACGAGAACCATGTTGAGCTACGATCTCAACAGTGGTGCGTTCAATCTGGGCAGAGGCCATTTGGGATGCCATGGTTCGGCGCCAGATGAGAGTATAGAGTTTGAGTTGTTCTTCATCCAGATATCTGGCCATCTGTTTTGGATGGCGGAAAATATCGGTCGGGCGGATTGCCTCGTGAGCTTCCTGGGCGTTTTTGGCTTTTGAGGAATAGTAGCGCGGTTTTTCCGGTACATAATCCTTGCCAAATTCGTTTTCAATGGCACCCCGGATGGGGCCAATTGCTTCCGGTGCAATCTGCACACCGTCGGTACGCATATAAGTGATCAGACCTGTAGTCTCACCACCCAGAGAGATGCCTTCATACAACTTCTGGGCAATTTGCATGGTGCGGGCTGCGGCAAAACCAAGCTTGCGGGAGGCTTCCATCTGCAGGGTAGAGGTGGTGAAAGGTGCGAACGGATTGCGTTTGACCGGTTTCGCTTCAACAGACTGGATCGTTATGTTGGCTTGTTCGATCAGCTGTTTGATATCAGCTGCTTCGGTTTCACTACCAATGTCGTGCCGGTTTTTCTTGATGCCATCGACGGATACGACACGTGCCTGGACATCATCACTGCCAGCGGTCGACAGATCGGCAAAGATAGACCAGTATTCCTGCGGGAGGAATGCTTCGATCTCGGTTTCTCGCTGGCAAACAAGGCGTAGTGCAACTGATTGCACACGCCCTGCAGAACGTGCCCCGGGCAATTTACGCCATAGAACTGGTGACAGGGTAAATCCGACCAGATAATCCAGCGCGCGGCGGGCAAGATATGCTTCTACCAATGGCGCGTCGATGTCGCGTGGATTTTCCATGGCATCCAGAATGGACTTCTTGGTAATGGCATTGAACACCACACGTTGAATGGGCTTGTCTTTCAAAACCCGTTTATTCTTTAGAACCTGCAACACATGCCACGAAATGGCTTCCCCTTCGCGGTCGGGGTCAGTCGCGAGAATGACGCGGTCGGATTCTTTGACGGCACTGGCAATTTCCGTAAGGCGTTTCTTGGATTTTGCATCCGCCTCCCAGGTCATCTTGAAGTCATCATCTGGCAGAACGGAGCCGTCTTTGGACGGAAGATCGCGTACATGGCCATATGAAGCCAGAACTTTATAGTCCTTGCCGAGATATTTATTGATCGTCTTGGCTTTAGCCGGTGACTCTACAATGACAACGTCCATGTGAAATCCGTCTCTTCAAAATCTGATGCCATATCATTACGCCGAACCAAGGCATAAAGCATGGGCCTACCGCGCAATCTGGCAGATGATTCTTATCGTCCTAGTCCTGTCAAATGACCCTTCCTGATGCCAAGGTCAAGGCTTGTCGAGATGTTCCTAGACGATTGTGTTGCTTTCGCACAACAAGAAATTGGGAGGAGGAGAAACGGAATTTCACTCAAAAGATGTATTTTTACTACTACAACCTAAATTTCATTTGGGTGTTCCTTATATCGAAAAAATTATTAGAATGTTGAAAATATTGATAAATTAATATGAATTGATTTTTTTAAGTGCAGGAATGGCAATGAATTTAGAGTTAGCCAACCGTATAGAGAAATCTACGGAATATTTGGGCCAATTTTTGAAGGATGCTAGTAAATTGGATGCGAAGTGGTTGGCGGGTGATGTTTCTATCTTCCGGATGGCATCTATGTGCTTATAGTATATACGCTCTATTGCGGACGAAGAGAGACGGTTTGATTTCCGTGACGTTCCAAGCGTCCTGCCAGATCCAATTCTAACAATATCATCTGTATCTGGTTGAGAGGCATCGAAGTGAGGCGTGCCAACTCATCAATGGCGATTGGTGTCAGATTGAGGCTACAGACCAATTTGTCACGCTCTATTTCCACGATTTGCAAGTCTGGTTCCAGATGGTCAGGTTCGATGGCTGAATATTCTTCCAATAGTGCTTTTGAGGAATTGGGTTTCGGTATGTAATGCGCAAGTGCCTCAAGTATGTCATCGACTTGGGTAACCAGACATGCACCTTGTTTGATAAGGTGGTTTGTTCCGGCTGATCGAGGATCCAGGGGCGAGCCGGGAATGGCGAAGACTTCGCGCCCTTGCTCCAGGGCATAGCGAGCGGTGATGAGCGAACCTGACCGTTTGGCTGCCTCGATCACCAATGTTCCTGCTGAAATGCCCGATATGATCCGGTTGCGGCGAGGAAAATCCTGTGCGCGGGCCTGCCATGAGAATGGTGCCTCGGATATGATCATGCCGTTATGGGATATTTGATGGGCAAGCGGGATATTCTCTTTGGGGTAGAGCTTGCCCAAGCCACCTGCAACCACTGCTATCGTTCCCGTCTCAAGGCTTGCAGTGTGGGCGGCGGTGTCAATGCCTCGTGCGAGGCCACTGGCAACGACAATATCATTTTGACCAAGCTGACTGGCTAATGTCTGAGTGAGTTTCAATCCGCTTGCAGAACAATTGCGGGAACCAACGATTGCTACAATTGTCTTTTGTGCCCAATGCTCCTGACCGGCAATGGTCAGAATTGGTGGTGGGGCATGGGTATGGGTAAGATCTCGTGGGTAATCTGGCTCACCAAGTGCGACCAGTCGGGCTCCGGTTTTGTAGACTGCTTCCCATTCCCGTTCCGTATCTTCCTTGGATGCAATCTGGATTTTTCGTTTGGCTCCACCTCGCTCGGAGAGCGTGGGAACTGCTTCAAGAGCTTTTTCTGCCGATCCGAAATGATTGAGCAGATCACGAAAGGTTGCGGGCCCAATATTCTCGCTGCGGATCAGGCGTAACCAATTGAAGCGTTGCTGATCGCTAAGTCGGTGAGCCATTGATTGTACTAAGTTGGCAGCGAGTTCTTGTGTGAAAGGTTGGTGATTTGTCTTTGTAGAGGAAATGTTTTTTCGGCTCATGAAATTGCCTTTCGGACTGGGTTATTCAGCCCTGCCGGGCGGAAAAATGCCCTGCAAATGATCTCGGTCGAGAGTCAAAAAGGAAATGGATTTGAGTGAAACCCTATAGGCTGTCTCCATCCTGTTTGCTGGTATCGCTTGCAAGATTTTCAGCCTGGTCAGTGGCGTCATCATCGTCCGCTGGCTGGTCATTCTGACCTATTTTGCTTTCTGTGCCGTCCAACAGGCGCATGATATTGGCCTTGTGTTTGATCCATAGCAGAGCGGTGAGAACTGCTACCAATTCGGCCAGTTGCCATTCTCCAAAGCCGAGCAATGCAAAAGGCGTTAGCGCACTGGCAATGAGAGCGGATAATGAGGAATATCGGGTGAAATAAGCACATGCCAGCCAAACCAATGCAAAGAGCAGAAAGGCAGGCCAATAAAGACCCAGAACGACACCGATATAGGTGGCAACACCTTTGCCACCTTTGAATTTCAGCCAGAACGGAAAGAGATGGCCAAGAAAAGCGCCCATGCCAGCCAATAAGGCGGTATCGGGACCCCATTCTTTCGCTATCAAAACAGCCAAGGTACCTTTCAGCATATCGCCTAGCAATGTGAGGGCGGCCAGTTTCTTGCTTCCGGTTCGCAAGACGTTCGTTGCGCCTATATTGCCTGATCCGATTTTTCTGACATCACCCATGCCCCCAAATTTGGTCAATACAAGACCGAATGGTGTGGAACCAAGGAGATAGCCAAAGGCCAACGCCATGAAGAGATAGGGCAGGGCTACGCCCCAATGTATCGGATCGGGCATTGCTGTTTCCTCCTGGACCCAATAGCTGTTGTTTTTGGATCACCTGGCGCGATGGGCTTTTCAGCATCGCAATTTTCACCGATATCACCAACAAGATGGTTTCGGATATCTTGCTGGTGATCGATTCGGATCATGCACATTCTACTGAGAGTAATGATGCACTTGCTGTCCTGCAACATAGGTTTGCAGAACCTTGCCTGAGAAACGGGCTTGATGGAATGCAGTATTCTTCGAGCGAGAGCTTAGATCTTCGCGATCAACCAGCCATGGATAGTCAGCGTCAAACAGGATGATATCTGCGGCAGATCCCACTTTCAAACTACCTGCATCGAGTCCCAACAAGCTGGCTGGCGTACTGGACATTGCGTTGATGAGCTGACTGATGGTCAGCTGCTCGGAATGAACCATGCGAAGACCTGCAGCGAGGAATGTTTCCAATCCAACCGCACCGTCCGCACATTCTGCAAAGGGGTGACGCTTGGTGTCCACATCCTGCGGGTCATGAGCAGACACAATGACATCGATTGTGCCATCTGCCACGCCTTCAATCATGGCAAGACGCTCATCTTCGCTACGGAGGGGCGGTGACATCTTGTAGAAGGTTCGGTAGAGGCCAATGTCGTTTTCATTCAAAGTCAGATGATTGATGGAAACACCACAAGTGACATCAAAGCCTTTTTCCTTTGCACGACGAATGATGTCGAGACTTTCGGCACAGGAAATCTGGCTTGCGTGATAGCGACAACCGGTGAGTTGCGCAAGGCGGATGTCACGTGCAACCATGATTGTCTCGGCTTCTGCCGGAATGCCGGGTAGTCCAAGTCGAGTGGATGTTTCGCCCAAATTCATTACGCCATTTCCGACCAAATCCGGATCTTCCGGATGATGGACAACCAGTGCGTCAAAATCGCGGGCATACATCATGACACGGCGCATGATCTGAGCATTGGTGATTGCTTTGCGGCCATTGGTCAGGGCAACTGCACCTGCTTCAAGCATCAAGCCGATTTCAGTCATTTCCTTTCCGGATAATCCGCGCGTCATGGCTGCGTAAGGATGCACATGAACCTTGGCTGTATCGCGTGCTCGGCGTTTGATGAAGTCTACAAGCGCAATATCATCAATAACCGGGTCGGTGTCCGGCATGGTGGCAATCGAAGTGACACCTCCCGCAGCAGCGGCACGGGAGACACTTTTCAGAGTTTCGCGATGTTCTGCACCAGGTTCGCCTGTCGTGACATGCATATCGACCAAACCAGGAGCGGCTATTTTACCGCCTCCATCAATGCGCAGGATATCGGATGGCAAATTTGCGGCGACTTCCCTGCCAACGGCTTTGATCTTGCCATCTTCAATCAGAATAGCCCCCATCTCGTCCAGATTGGTGGTTGGATCAATCAGGTGACAATTGGTTAGAGCGAACGGAGTTTGCTGTTTCTCTGGCATCGGACCCTTACTCGCCTTTATCATTGAATTTGCAGGCATTCTCAGCCAAAGTTTCGATCACTGCCATGCGTACGGCAACTCCCATCTCTACCTGCTCGCGAATAACCGATCGACCAGAGTCGGCAACGGAAGAATCAATTTCTACGCCCCGGTTCATTGGGCCGGGATGCATGACAATGGCGTCCTCACTGGCATTTTGAAGTTTATCTTCATCCAGACCATAAAAATGGAAATATTCACGCACACTTGGCACAAAGGCACCGCTCATACGTTCGAGCTGCAGGCGGAGCATCATCACGACATCTGTACCATCCAAACCTTTGCGCATATCCCGGAAAACCTTGACGCCCAGCGCTTCAACATCCGCGGGTAGCAATGTTGATGGGGCGATCAGGCGAACTTCAGCACCCATTGCATTCAGCAGAATGATATTGGAGCGGGCAACCCGTGAATGCAGGATATCGCCGCATATAGCGACAACCAGATTTTGAATGCTTCCTTTATGGCGACGAATGGTGAGGGCATCCAGAAGTGCCTGCGTGGGATGTTCGTGCGCGCCATCACCTGCATTGATTACCGCGCACCCAACCTTGCGGGCAAGCAATTGCGGTGCACCGGCAGCTGCATGACGAACCACTAGAATGTCAGGATGCATGGCGTTCAGGGTGAGGGCGGTATCCAGCAGGGTTTCGCCTTTGGAAACAGCGGAATTCTTTACCGCCATATTCATCACATCAGCACCAAGGCGCTTTCCGGCCAACTCAAAGGAACTTTGGGTGCGAGTGGACGCCTCGAAAAAAAGGTTGATTTGAGTGCGGCCCTTCAGGACTGCCTTTTTTTTCTCGGTTTGTTGAGAAACTTTCACCGCTTCTTCTGCTTTATCAAGCAGGGCGGTGATTTCCAAATGGTTGAGCCCGGCGATGCCGAGCAAATGGCGATGGGGAAAATCCACGTCAAAAATCCTAGCGTTTGGTGTCATTCGCTAGACATATAGCTATAGGCGGAATTTTTCCCCTTCGCAAGCATGCTCACGCAGTTATGAGCGCTAATATCATTTCTGTTATCCATTCCTTTGATCAATGGATGCAATCATTTGACAAAGGCCAGAAGTAACGGAATGGTTGCGGCTGACAGGAAGGTCTGCATGGTGACAATTGCTGCTAACAGCGGCGCATTGCCTCCCATTTTCTTGGCCAACACATAGCCGCTCATTGCCGTTGGTACTGCGGTGCAGATCACTGCGACTTCCAATACTTCTCCTGACAGGCCAAAGAAAAGCCCAAAGCCGATGGCGATCATCGGCATGCCGAGCAAACGCAACGACGTCCCGATCCAGATATCCTTGTTTGGCGGGAATGTATCACGCAGGCGCAGGCCAGCTCCGACAATCAGTAGGCCGGTTGCAAGACCAGCGCGCGCGGTTACTTCAATTGTCGTTTTGAGTGGATCCCAAAGAGAGACTTCTGCCATATTGACCAAAAGCCCCAGGATAGATGCCCAAATTAGAGGATTCTTGAAGATATTGATCAAGACGCTTCCAAGACTTGGCTTGGAGCTGGAGGCGAAGATTGCAAGAATTCCAACCACTATGACATTGATAAGCGGGATCATTGCGGCCATTGCAATGGCAACCAGTGCCATGGCATCTGCACCATATAGCTTTTGAACGACGGAAAGAGCAATAAAGCCATTCCAGCGCAAAACACCCTGATAGATGGAGGTATAAGAAGAACCATCTATCCTCAATGTATTTTTGAAGACTGGAGCAAGTGCTAGCAGCAGCACTGCTGCTGCAATAACCGTCAGTGCAAGTGTGGCTGTCATACCGCCCAATGGTACATTCTTTAGATTGGCGTTGATCAGTACGTTGAAGATCAGAGCCGGGAAAAAGAGCCAATATGAAAGTGATTCCAGACCTTCCCACTGGTCTTGTGGTACGAATCCCGAACGGCGAATATAGAGGCCCAGGCCGACGAGGAAAAAGGTAGGGATAAGGGCTTCGACAACCAGATACATGTGGTTTTCTCAAAATTGTAATGTCGATGCCCGCATGGAGATGGGGTCGGCATGGTAGGGCTGGAGGAAGAGGTGTGAAGATATGTCCTCTTCATTCAAAGAGGATGAGGGGTTAGACGATAGCGCATCCAGGTATCCGTTACTATCCCGGAAATGCATTGAGGTTTGAGGACAAACTATGTTGCTGTTGATTCCAATCCTGCTGCTTATCGTTCTCTGGCTGATTTTGTAAGGCTATCCCAGCCTAACTTTCACCATCATTGCTCTCTTGCTCGAAGAAATCGGGTGAACTCTCGTCTTCAAAACCTTGTTTGATGCGGTCCAATGCCCCTTGAAGGATGTAGGAAGCTGCCATTTTATCAACCACTTCGTCACGACGGGCACGAGAGGTGTCCGCATCCAGCAATGTGCGGGTGACCGCTACTGTTGATAGGCGTTCATCCCAGAAAGTCACCGGCAAAGGGCATTTTTCGCGAAAAGTGAGTGCAAAGTCTCGTGTGGCCTGAGAGCGTGGACCTTCGCTGCCATCCATATTGTAGGGCATGCCAAGTACGATGCCTGTGACACTGTTCTTTTCGATGATATCCAGCAAGGCTTCTGCATCTTGCGTGAATTTCTTGCGCCGAATGGTTTCCATCGGGCTTGCAATCATCAGTCCACCATCGCTCAAGGCCACGCCAATGGTTTTGGTGCCCAAATCCAACCCGATCAGGCGTTGGCCATATTTCATGCCTTCCGACAGGACCTGAAGGGAGACATCCATTGGTGGCTTTTTCTTCTTTTTGCGGGCCATGATGGCTCCTTTGAGCTGTGTGACGGGAAAATGCTGCTTTCCTCTATCACGTGAGGAAGAAATGGCAAGGAAAGTTTTCTGGCCTGGTTGGGGATTGGATGATTGTGCTTGATGATGGTCTTTTCATGAGCAAATGGGGAAAATACAGGCATTGGCGGCAATAGAGCTTGCAGGGAGTTGCGCTTGAATCTTATCAAGTGCTATAGGCTTTGAGATATCCCCGTGAGGGAATAAAAGGCGATATAGATCGACTATATCCTGTCCGATTTTCTGGAAGGTTTGATCATTCATGTCCATTGACAAGGATACGGTTAAACGTGTGGCCCGTCTGGCGCGCGTTGCTGTAACAGATGACGAGGCGGAAAGCCTGAAAGGCGAGCTGAACTCCATTCTCGATTGGGTCGAGCTGCTCAATGAAGTGGATGTAGAGGGAGTGACCCCGATGACCGCTGTTGTGTCACAGGAAATGCGCAAGCGCAGTGATGTGATCTCTGATGGTGGCTATGCTGATATTGTGACCAGTAATGCGCCGGCATCTGAAGACAATTATTTCATGGTTCCAAAGGTGATCGAGTAGATCACTCCTTTATTGCCCTGTCCCCGACTGAATCTGGGTTGATAGGGCTGGAACTGAATTGGTTTTGTAGATGGGCTTTGGAATTGGCTACGTTCGGTGGCTCACAAGGATTGCAAGCTCCATAATTTCAGAAGAGGATAGCCGCGTGACAGATCTCACGGCTTTGACCATTGCGGAGGCCCGGGAGGGCTTGAGCAAAAAAGAATTTACCGCAACCGAGCTGACCGAGGCTTATATCAGCGCTGTCGATGCAGCTGGTGACTTGAATGCTTATATCACCAAGACCCCGGAAAAAGCGCTTGAGATGGCCAAAGCCTCCGATGAGCGTCTTGCTAAGGGTGGGGCCGGTAATCTGGAAGGTATTCCGCTTGGTGTGAAGGATCTTTACTGCACCAAGGGTATTGGTTCCCATGCATGTTCTCATATTCTTGATGGCTTTGCGCCGGAATATGAATCCACCGTGACCCAGAACCTATGGGATGATGGTGCTGTGATGTTGGGCAAACTCAATATGGATGAGTTCGCCATGGGCTCTGCCAATGAGACCAGCTATTATGGCGCAGTGAAAAACCCTTGGCGTGCGAATGGTGAAGAGATTGACCGGGTGCCTGGAGGATCTTCCGGTGGTTCGGCTGCTGCTGTTGCCGCTCGTATCTGTGCTGGTGCGACTGCCTCTGATACTGGTGGTTCCATTCGTCAGCCAGCTGCCTTTACCGGTACGGTTGGTATCAAGCCAACCTATGGGCGTTGTTCTCGCTGGGGCATGATTGCCTTTGCGTCTTCTCTTGATCAGGCTGGCCCGATCACACGTACTGTTCGTGATGCGGCGATCATGCTGAAGAGCATGGCTAGCGTAGATAAGAAGGATACGACGTCCGTTGATCTGCCTGTACCGGATTATGAAGCGGCTCTGACCGGTGACATCAAAGGTATGCGCGTTGGTATTCCAAAGGAATATCGCGTTGACAATATGCCAGAAGAAATCGAGAAGCTTTGGCAGCAGGGCATCGACTGGCTGAAAGCTGCAGGTGCTGAGATTGTCGAGATCTCCCTGCCGATGACCAAATATGCTTTGCCTGCTTACTATATCGTGGCACCGGCGGAAGCGTCTTCCAACCTGGCGCGTTATGATGGCGTGAAATATGGCCTGCGTGTTCCCGGCGAAGATATCGTCGACATGTATGAGAAGACCCGTGCGGAAGGCTTTGGTGACGAAGTCAAACGTCGTATTCTGATCGGCACCTATGTGCTGTCTGCTGGTTATTATGACGCCTACTATCTGCGTGCTCAGAAAATCCGCACCCTGATCAAGCAGGACTTTGAGAAAGCCTTTGAAGGGGTGGACACCATACTGACTCCGGCAACTCCATCTGCTGCTTTTGAGCTGAACAGAAAAGTCACAGATCCGGTTGAGAACTATCTCAATGATATCTTCACCGTGACCGTGAACATGGCGGGTCTTCCTGGTATTTCTGTTCCGGCTGGCCAGTCTTCCAACGGTTTGCCACTTGGCTTGCAGTTGATTGGTAAGGCCTTTGACGAAGAGACCTTGTTCCGCACTGCTGGTGTGCTGGAAGACGCGGCTGGCATCATGGATGCGCCGACCAAATGGTGGTGAAGGTAACAGGGGCTGATCACAATGCGTGAGCCAAAAGATTGTACAGAAAAAGCCCATATTCGTGAGGCGATTGACGAGCTGGATGCCCAGCTGGTCGATCTGTTCGCCAAACGCGATTCCTATGTGCGGCGGATGGCAGAAATCAAGACCCATCCGTCACAGGCACGTATCGAAGAGCGGGTGAAGGCTGTTTTGGACAAGGTTCTGGAGCGTTTGGAAGAGCGTGAACTGGCCCCTGATCTTTACATGCAATTTTGGGAAGATCTCATCGAGGTCAATATCGCTTGGGAAGAAGAGGCCATTGCGGCCCGTCTTGCGGGTGATAAGGAATAAGTGGCGCAGGCCACTCTATGTTTAAGAGCAGGGTTGGCTATCTGACCACCTTGCCAAGCTGAGGACGAAATTATGGCTGAAGCGTCTCGCAGCAAGCTGATTAAAGGGGCAACTGGCGATTGGGAAATCGTTGTGGGCATGGAAGTCCATGCACAGGTTGCTTCTGAAGCAAAGCTTTTCTCTGGTTCCTCCACCGAGTTCGGTGGCGAAGCCAATAACCACGTGTCTTTCGTTGATGCAGCGATGCCTGGCATGCTGCCTGTGATCAACGAAGAGTGCGTAAGACAGGCGATCCGTACGGGTTTGGGTTTGAGAGCCCAGATCAATAATCGCTCTGTATTTGATCGTAAAAACTATTTCTATCCCGATCTGCCGCAGGGCTATCAGATTTCCCAGTTCAAGGACCCGATTGTGGGTGAGGGCGTGGTTGTTCTGGATATGCTGGATGGTGAGCGGGTTGAGATTGGCGTAGAGCGGCTTCATCTGGAGCAGGATGCTGGTAAATCCATGCATGATCAGCATCCAACAATGTCTTTCGTGGATTTGAACCGCTCTGGTGTCGCTTTGATGGAGATTGTCTCCAAGCCCGACATCCGCACTTCAGAAGAAGCAAAAGCTTATATGACCAAGATGCGTACTATTTTGCGTTATCTCGGTACCTCTGATGGCAATATGGATCAAGGATCCATGCGCGCCGATGTGAATGTCTCTGTTCGCCGTCCCGGTGATGAGCTTGGTACACGTTGCGAGCTCAAAAACATGAACTCGATCCGCTTCATCGGTCAGGCGATCGAATTTGAAGCACGGCGTCAGATTGCCATTCTGGAAGATGGTGGTTCCATCGATCAGGAAACTCGCCTCTATGATCCAAAGAAAGGCGAAACCCGCTCGATGCGGTCCAAGGAAGAAGCGCATGACTATCGCTATTTTCCCGATCCTGATTTGCTGCCATTGGAATTCGACGATGCTTATGTCGATGCCTTGCGTGTTGATCTGCCTGAATTACCGGATGACAAGCGCGAGCGTTTCATCTCGGAGTTCGGCCTGAAGCCATATGATGCGTCGGTTCTGGTTGCTTCCCGTCGTTCTGCCGACTATTTCGAAGCCGTTGCCAAAGGTCGCGACCCGAAACTGGCTGCGAACTGGGTGATCAATGAATTGTTTGGTCGTCTGAACAAGGAAGGTTTGGATCTGGATGACAGCCCAATTTCTGCTGATCAACTTGGTTCCATCGTTGATCTGATCAAGGCTGGCGATATTTCCGGTAAGATCGCCAAGGATCTGTTCGAGATCGTTTGGACCGAGGGTGGTGACCCAGCCAAGATTGTCGAAGAAAAAGGCATGAAGCAGGTAACCGACACCGGTGCAATTGAAGCGATCATTGATGAGATCATCGCAAGCAATCCGGATCAGGTCGAAAAGGTAAAAGACAAGCCGGGTCTGATTGGTTGGTTCGTCGGTCAGGTGATGAAAGCATCGCAAGGTAAGGCAAACCCGCAAGCGGTGAACCAGATCCTGAAAGAAAAGCTGAGCCTCTAATTCCAGCTTTCAAGAATTCACGGCGCGGTCTTAACCGCGCCGTTTTTGTTTGTAGTCTATGCATGTGTTTATTTTAGCTCTGCAGACTTAAGCTCGATATTGCGGTTTTCCAGAAAACGCTCCTGGGTACGCCATGACGAGCATATTCAAGTGGTGTTTGATTTGCCCTGCGGACGAGGCTAATGTGAGTTCTCCTTCTTTCTTTCTCGACTGACTTACATATCATATGGATTTGATCATGAGCGATCTCAGAATACGCTTGGCGCGTCGCGAAGACGTGCCTGCAATCGTTGCCTTGTTGGCTGACGATATGTTGGGAAAGGGGCGTGAGGATGCGTCTGATCTGGAGCGCTATTATGCTGCCTTTGATGCGATGGATGTTGAGGCGACCAACAATCTTTATGTTGTCGAGACGGATGCATTGCCTGTCGCTGGGACTTTTCAACTTATCTATATGCAAGGACTGTCTTTAGGAGCCTGCAAGCGAGCAGAGATTGAGGCTGTGCGTGTGCATGCCGATTTGCGTGGGCAGGGGATGGGCACCAGGATGTTTGACTGGGCAATTGAGAAAGCCCGTGCAGACGGCTGTCGTCTGTTTCAACTAACGACCAACAAGACGCGGGATGATGGTCAGCGCTTCTATGATCAGCTTGGCTTTGAAGCCAGTCATGTTGGCTACAAGATGAAGCTCTGATCCATATCCCAATGTTTGTGCCTTTCTTTTCAAGCGAGCGGCTGTATGCTTGTTTGGGGCGTGGGGTGGAGGTAAAACATGGCCGATCATAAATTCGGACTGCATAAGGCAAAAGAGGCAGATTTTGTCAAAGAAGGTTTACGGGCTTTCTTTTCCTATCGTGATCTTGGCGTCGAGGAAGCAACGAATGGTGATTTTGCAGCGCATGTAATCCGCGCAGAAGAACTGATTGATAAGCCGGGTGGCAAACATACTCATCAACTGGAATTCCAGATGGTCTATATGCTCAAGGGCTGGGCGAAGTTCTGGTATGAAGATAAAGGGGAGTGTGTGCTGGAAGTTGGCGATTGCGTCTATCAGCGCCCCGGTATTGTCCATGAGTTGAGAGATTTCTCTGCTGATTGTGAAATGCTGGAGATTGTCTCGCCGGCAAAGTTCGGAACGCAAGCTGCAGATTAGGAATGATATTACCCTCTTTTCCCAAGGACTTTGATTGGGCCTTCACATGGAATTCTATATTCGCTAGTTTGCAATTAACAAAAATGCGTATGAGGGACTTTAAATTTGACCACATGGTCTTAAATAGTTCTTCGAGCATTGATTGCACATCTCTATTCAACCCCGAGGCACCTATGATTGAACAAACCAAACCTATTGAGCTTTTCTATTGGCCAACTCCAAACGGCTGGAAAATTTCCATCATGCTGGAAGAACTGGGCGTTCCCTACAATGTTCATTATATCAATATTGGTGCTGGTGATCAGTTCCAACCAGATTTCTTGAATATTGCCCCAAATAACAGAATGCCAGCCATCATTGATCCGGAAGGACCTGATGGAAAGCCGATCTCCATTTTTGAGTCCGGTGCCATCATGCAATATCTGGCCCGCAAGTTTGACAAATTCCTGCCAGCTGACGAGCGCGGCCGGGTTGAGGTGGAGCAATGGCTGATGTGGCAGATGGGCGGCTTTGGCCCGATGCTTGGTCAGAACCATCATTTCGCCGTCTATGCCCCAGAGAAGATCGATTATGCGATCAAGCGCTATCGTGACGAAACCCATCGCCTTTATGGTGTGCTGAACAAAGCGCTCGAAGGTAAGGATTATGTGGCTGGTGATTATTCTATCGCTGACATGGCAATGATCGGTTGGGCGCGTCCGCATGAGCGCCAGGGTATCAATCTGGATGAGTTCCCTAACGTGAAGCGTTGGTTTGAAGCTCTGAATGCGCGTGAAGCCGTTCAAAAAGGCCTCGCGGTCGGTGCTGAAGAGCGAGAACGCCTGGATTTGGCGACGAATAAGGATGCGCAGTCCGTTCTGTTCAATCAGCGTGCCAGCTGATATCGATCACTTTGCTGAATTGAGATAAGGAAGACCCGTAAGGTGTATATCTTGCGGGTCTTCTTACGTTCTGAAGGCATCGTTACTGTATTGATGTGCATTTTTGATAAAATTGGAACTATTAAGCTTTCCGATCCTTTGAGGAAAATCTTTTGCATGGTTTACCAAATCTTACTTTGATCTTTAAAAATATGTCGGTTTTGGAAGAGGAATTAGCGGAAATCTGCCAAAGTCAAGGTTAGCGGAGTTTTAAATTTACGCTCGTGAAAGATTTTGTTGTCATTGTGCTAACCATTGTTTTTTACGAGCTTTTCAAAAAGTTGCACCATGATGACCTCATCAACCGGACGCTAGATCCGATCAAACAAGGCCCGTGAGTGGGCGACGAGTATAGATGAGGTAAGACAAATGGCACGTCTTGAGTTTCAGTCTTCTGACATGAATGGTGTAGGTGTTGACGCCAACGGGGAAATTTTCTTTCAGCTTGGTCTGTCCCATGCGATTGGCAATGATGGTGAGCCAGATCTGGTAGCTGCACATAAGTGGTTTAATCTGGCCGCCATGAAAGGCAATCGCGAAGCCATGATCCGCCGCAAGGAACTGACCAACGAAATGTCTCCATGCGAAGTATCCCGCGCGCAGCGCGAAGCCCGTGAATGGATCCGTATGCACTAAGCCTGTTTGTTCTGTTTCCTGTCTTTGGGTGCTTGAAAAAGACGGAAGAAGCAGACTTGATCATCATTTCAAGAAGAGCGACTGCTTCTTGGAAGATGAGGCAATCAGGCTTGATGCAAGTGGAGAGCTCCATGCATGTTTATGGCTAACGGGTACCAGATGATCTGGTGCCCGTTTTTTATTGTTTGGAATTCGCTTTTTAGACTGCCAGGGATTCGGCAACCTGCTTCATACCGGCCTGACCATGGACAAATCCATTGATGAAGTGATGACTTGGCATCTCTTTCTCCATGGCTTTGCGGGCTTCAATCGCCTCTACCTCTCCGGCCAATAGTGAGCGGAAGATTTTGGCAACTGCAATCATGTCTCCGGTATGAGGGGACAGGCGGAAGGCACCTATGCCCATCTTTGCAAGGTCAGGTAACTCCTCAAGCAAGAGCTGACTGCCATAAGACATGGTTTGAATACCATTGACGGCGAGGAATGGCTGACCGGTGAGACTGTTGACATCACGTCCATCCAGATCCTGATCGCAAACGAAGCGGCAGCTATCCTTGGACAGCTTGTTTAGTCGGGCATGATAGCAGCGGGCAGATAGAGCCAGTGGCAAACGGCCAAAGACTTGCAGTTCGTAAACGGGATCTGGCGCAGCCTTGATCAGTTTGGATGCGGTTTCTGCAGAAAGCTCTGTCGGGAGAACAAAGCGAGTGGCACCCCGCTTACTCAAGGCTTCGATGCTGTCTTCATTATAGAGATTGATATAGGGACCGATGACATGCTTGCGACCCTTTAGAAAGGCCAAGGCGGTCAGATCGTTGGCTTCGACCATCCATTCGTCCTGGTCGCATTGGCCAGACAACGTCTTGCGCTCCGGTTTTGTAGTGACCAGCGCAAGGGTCGAGAGAACGACCTTTTTACCAGCGGACTCCATGCGCTCCAGAATATCTGGTAGGACGGAATCGCGAAATGGCAGGCGTTTGGAACAGACCGGTTCGCCAATATAGATGAGATCAAAATCGCTCTCGTCGGCCATGCGGAAATAGAAATCGCGCCACATTGCTTCTGGCCAATTGAAAAGACAGGGACCGAGGGTCAATTCTGGTTTGTTGTTCATGAGTTTGGACCCGCTTTTTGTTATCGCCATGTTTTCTGATAGGAGCCTTTGGTGCTCTTCTGTCCCTCAGTCAGAGGGGCGAGCAGATTTTCCAGTGGTACATTCTCACCGCTTGCAAGGGCATCGACTGCTTTGCGAAAGCTTGAAACCACTTGCGCCATATAGGCTTTGCCGCGCTGGCGGCCTTCAATCTTCAAGGCGGTGACGCCTGCCTTCTGCAAAGCTGGAAGCAGATGAGCGGCGTTGAGGCTAACCGGGTCTTCGAACACATATCCGGTGACACCGTCAGACTCGAAACGTCCCTTGCAAAGGGTTGGATAGGCAGCAGCTTCGCCTTTTGGATATTGATTGATGGTGATACCGGATAGCGAGCTTTCCAAATGGTCGGAATGCTCTTCATAGCTGACATCGCCAGGAGGAGAGCAAACCCCGTTCATATTCGGGCTTTTACCAGTACAGTAGGATGAAAGGGCACAACGTCCCTCGGCCATGACGCAAAGGCCACCAAATATGAAGACTTCTGTCTCGCAGCTAATCTCGGCATTTATGGTCGAGATTTCCTGAACTGTCAGTACGCGAGGCAGGACAACGCGTTTCACGCCAAACTCGCTGGCATAATAATTGACCATGTCCGCATTGGCTGCGGCTGCCTGAACCGAGAGATGCAAGCGTAGATCCGGATGGGTACGAGCTGCATAATCAAGCATGCCAAAATCGGCGAGGATGACGGCATGGGCACCCGATTGGGCAACATCATCAATAGACTTTTTCCATAGATCAGTCTTTCCCGCCTGCGCAAAAGTATTGATAGCCACCAGAACATTGGAAGCGTGATCGGAAGCGTATTGAATGCCGCGCTGGAGTTCCTTTAGTGAAAAGTTCAAGCCGGGGAAATTTCTTGCATTGGTCTCATTGCGAAAGCCGCAATACACCGTGTCTGCTCCTGCATCGACTGCGGTGCGCAGGGCCGCTGGTGTGCCTGCTGGGCAAACCAATTCCATCGGTTTTACAATCTGGTCTGGCATTTCGGTCTCTTATCTGGCGGTCAGGAAGGATAGGGGCCGTGCATCTCACCCATGCTATCCATGGAATTGTCGGGGGATGCTTTTTTTCTTCGCAAATGATTCATGATGGTCTTCGCCCCATTTTCTACCGGGCGGCTGAATGGACCTGTCAGCTGGGCAATCTGATAGAGGAAGTCGATCTCGGCATCATCCAAAGCGTTGCGCAGTGCTAGGACTGCTTCGGTATCACCCTCAATGCTCAGATCACGGGAAAAGAACAGGGCATCGCCATCTTCTTCGCCATCCAACAAGTTGAGCAGCGAGAGAATAGGTGCCTTGACCAAGACATCTCGGTTTGGAAAGGCATTCAGAGAGCGGGATAGGCGCAATTGGACATGTTCATTTTGAAAGGACAAGCCTGCTATCCAATCCAGATCCGTCGGGACGATGACATAGGATTTGTCGGCATATTCGTCCAAACGATCAAAGAATTCCGGATGCTCCTTGGCAACCCGGTCTGCTGCCTTCGAAATCAGGCGCTCCAGTGGTGCAAGGGGCAGGAATTTTGTCATGTGAGCAACATAAGAGGGCAAGCGCCGGGCGGTCATGTTGGTCATGCTCTGTCTCCATCCTGTTCCGGTTCAGCTGCCGGTTCTGGGCCAGTTCTGACGAGCCAATGACTCGATTTTGATTCTCTTGATTTGAGACATCTGGCTTATCCAGCCTGTCATGCCAAATATGACAGAGGGATGGATTGATTAAGGTCATGCCCGGATGTGCTAAATTGGCGCAAGTATTAATGCTTATTTTTTAATATAATAAGTATTGAAGTAATAATTCCGAATTGGAATTTGTTAGTTATATATTTCTAACATAACATTCAATATATTCTTGTCTGTTATTTTTGTCGAAAGTCAATTTGGTTTTTAAAATATTTATTGTATCAGGGTGGCGGGCGTCTTTTTATTTTCTGGAGGAGAGTTTTGCCATTATGGGCGATGAAGTATTTTTTGATCCAGGTGAAGTCATCATATCTAAAACTGATTTGAAGGGGCGCATTACATACGCAAATCGATCTTTTTGCAATATTGCAGGCTACGAACTAAAAGAACTAATGGGTGAGCCACATAATCTAATACGCCATGAAGATATGCCGCGGGCAGTATTCAAGTTACTATGGGACACCTTGGATGCCGGTAATGAAGTCTTTGCGTATGTGAAAAATGCAACCAAATCTGGTGGTTTTTATTGGGTTTTTGCCCATGTGACCCCTACATTTGGGGCGGATGGAGGCGTGATTGGTTATCATTCCAGTCGTCGTTGTCCAAACCGTGACTTAATTACATCAACGATTGAACCGCTATACAGACAATTGGTTGCGATTGAACAAAAACCCGCCAATCGAAAGGAAGGGCTTGAAGCCTCTTCTGAGCATTTGAGCTCTGTTGTCAGCACTCATGCACGTACCTATGCAGAATTCATCTTCAAGTTGACGCATGCTGCCGCCTGATTGAGTTTGTCGCAGTGCAGATACAAAAAACCTTCCGAACGGATGGTTCGGAAGGTTTTTTGTTGTTCTGACAATGATATCAAAGCTCAAAGGCGCTATGGAAAGGATAGAAGTCCAGAAGATCAGCTTCTCTGACGCCTTCATCAGAAATGGGAAGAGCAGCCAGTCCATCTGCATTGATCAGGGGACGTAGGCGGGCTGAGCCTCCTCGGCCGATTTTTTCAAGTTTTGGCAAGCCATCCGGACTTTCACCGATGATCCGAACAGGAACGAATTCCAGCCGCTTGCCGCCTTTTGCGGTAGAAAAGGCAGCTTGGCCTTTGAGTGGTTGTGGGTGATTTGCCATTCCAGCGATATGGGAAAGTGCTGCTTGTGCGAACAGCAGGTATCCCACCAAGGCGGCATAGGGGTTGCCTGGCAGGCCAACGAAAATACAATCCTTGATCCGGCCAAAACCAAGGGGCTTTCCTGGTTTCAGGCGGATTTTCTTGACTTCAAAGTTGCCTGCTTCAGCTGCCACAGCACGGCGGATATAATCTTCATCACTAACGCTCATGCCGCCTGATGTCAGCAATAGGTCGTGGTTTTCTGCCAGTGAGGCGATGGAGTTTTGGATAGCTTCAAAGTCGTCTTTAACCGGGCGATGCAGCGTCAGATCAATATGAGGCTGACTTAACAGTGCGACCAGCATTGGTGTGTTGGAATCGTAGATTCCACCCGGAGGAAGAGGGGCACCTGGTTGATTGAGTTCAGAGCCGGTTGCAAGCAAGGCAACCCGAATGGGGCGAGTTACGGTCAGTTCAGCCAAGCCAGATGCTGCAGCGATGGCGATATGACGCGTATCAATCTTGGCACCTTTCTCGATTATCACGGAGCCTTTGGGAACATCCTCACCTGCAAATCGTATATTGGCATTTTGTTCAGGGCGGAAGGGAAATGATGCCTCGCTTTCATCGTCTGATAATGTCGTGTCTTCCTGCATTATGACCGCATCAGCCCAATCTGGAAGACTGGCACCTGTCAGGATGCGGATGCAGACGCTTTCTGGTGCAATCTTCTCCGGATTGTCACCAGCAGCGACACGTCCGGTGATCGGCAGGGAATAGGGTGGTTCGCCCTGCATGGCATTCAGCCTTACTGCATATCCGTCAACGGCGGAATTGTTGCTGACAGGTAGAGGAATGGCGCTTTTGACGTCTTCTGCTAAAATACGCCCTAATGTTTTTCCCAGTTGCAACTTCTTGGTCTGATTTAGAGGCTGGACCAGATTTGCCATGCGCTCCAGGGCTTCATTCAAGTCGGTGAGTGGCAGTTTCTCGACATCTTCCCTGTCGCAGGCAGAGCAGCAAGAGTGGGGGGAATGGTTGCTCATGATTTCTCCGTCGGGTACAGCATCTTGCCATGCATCAATGCTGATCTGGTTTGGCATGACTTTTAGCACATCATGGGGGAGGGTGCCTATGCTACCAATCAACCTAGAATTCTTGCAGGTATGAGCCTTGATCTTCATCAACGTGACATCAATGCCTATGAAGAATGAACCGATATTGTCTGGATGATGCTGAAACGGCAGCAAAAAAAGTGGTTATGAGGACAATAAAGGCTCTATGCAACGGCGGACAACCATGGTAGTCACCAGCGTCAACTTCTAATAAAAATACCCTGAATCGTCCCGGGCCTGTTTGTATTATCTGAAGCAGGGAACGGGTCGGTTTTTTGTATCCTTTTGGCACCGTGTTTGTTTCGGCTCTCCTTTTGAAGCCTCCAAACCAAACTCTTGAGGTAGTTGGCATGGCCACGATTCTTGAACCCTCCACCGGCCGCGAAGCTCTGACATTTGATGATGTTTTGTTGCAACCTGATCATTCGACTGTGATGCCAGGTGAGGTGAATATTTCCACCAATGTGACCAAGGAAATTGAGCTTAGTCTGCCAATTCTTTCTTCAGCCATGGACACAGTATCCGAGGCGCGCATGGCCATTGCCATGGCACAGGCAGGGGGCATGGGTGTGATCCATAAGAACCTGTCCGTTGCTGAGCAGGCCGAACAGGTTCGGCAGGTCAAGAAATTTGAAAGTGGCATGGTGGTCAATCCTCTGACCATTACACCTGATTTCACCGTTGCTGAAGCAAAAGCGCTGACCAAGGAACATGGTTTCTCCGGGGTGCCCGTTGTCGAGGGAACCAAGGATGGTGAAAAAGGTGGCCGTCTGGTTGGTATTCTGACTCATCGTGATTTGCGCTTCGCACAAGACCCGGATCAGCGTGTCTATGAATTGATGACCCGCGATAACCTGGTAACTGTTACAGAGCAGGTTTCTCAAGAAGAGGCCAAGCGCCTTTTGCACCAGCATCGCATCGAGAAGCTTCTTGTGGTGGATGACAAATATCGCTGTACTGGTCTGATCACTGTGAAGGATATCGAGAAATCCCGTCTCAACCCCAATGCGTGTAAAGATGCGCAAGGCCGTTTACGTGCAGCTGCTGCCTGTTCTGTGGGTGATGCTGGTTTTGAGCAAGCAATGGCTCTGATTGATGCCGAGGTTGACTTGCTGGTTGTTGATACTGCGCATGGTCATTCTCAGGCTGTTCTGGATGTCGTCTCTCGCATCAAAAAAGCAAATAGTGCAATTCAGCTTGTGGCTGGCAACGTTGCCACCCGTGACGCGACCAAGGCATTGATCGATGCTGGTGTTGATGCGGTGAAGGTCGGGATTGGTCCAGGCTCCATCTGTACAACTCGTATCGTTGCTGGTGTTGGTGTTCCGCAGCTCACTGCAGTTATGGATTGCGCGGAAGAAGGCGAAAAGGCTGGGATTCCGGTGATTGCCGATGGTGGTATCAAATTCTCTGGTGATCTGGCGAAAGCTCTTGCTGGGGGTGCACGTGTTGCCATGGTTGGCTCGTTGCTGGCTGGGACCGATGAAAGTCCGGGCGAAGTTTATCTCTATCAGGGTCGTTCCTTCAAATCCTATCGTGGTATGGGTTCCGTTGGTGCCATGGCACGTGGGTCTGCCGATCGTTATTTTCAGGCTGAAGTGCGTGATAAACTGAAATTGGTGCCCGAAGGTGTCGAAGGCCAGGTGCCGTATAAAGGTCCTGTTTCTGCGGTTCTGCACCAGCTTGCAGGCGGGCTTCGTGCTGCCATGGGGTATACCGGTTCTGCAACACTGGAAGACTTCCGCACACGTGCAAAATTCGTACGCATTTCCTCCGCCTCCTTGCGCGAAAGTCACGCCCATGATGTGACCATCACTCGTGAGAGCCCGAACTATGGCGGCGTCAGCTAGGCTGGCTGAAAATTGGTTTTGAATTGTCGATCCCGGTCAGTTTTGTAAATTGGCCGGGATTTTTTCTTCTCGATAACCCTGTAGGCAGGGATCTCTTGGACTATCCGGGGGATTCAGATCGGTGTCATAGATTGCGATCTGGCCCCAGCTATCATTACTAGCGGTATTCTGGAGATCAAAGATCATGGCTTGCACTCTGTCCATTAGGCCGTAAACTCATAAAAGTTGTTTGATTTTTGTCGATTTCATGATTCAAGGT
>ERZ794982.132-NODE-132-length-25872-cov-14.576984_pt1 | contig 25872 bp, 17 predicted proteins | sample MGYA00433071_ERZ794982 | MGnify/ENA primary metagenome ERZ794982 (study PRJEB30140, sample SAMN00862574) | bioreactor metagenome | study: EMG produced TPA metagenomics assembly of the Bioreactor inoculated with sediment Metagenome (bioreactor metagenome)...
AACCCGTGTTTCCGCCGTGAAAGGGCGGCGTCCTAGACCGCTAGACGAAGGGCGCGCATTTGATGGGCGGTTTATAGGGAGCTTTGCATTAAAGCGCAAGCGGGATTTTATCTTTTTGTCACAAATCCACATGGCTTTTTCGGGACACCGAAATTTTGCCATATCTTATGAAAGACAAACAAAAGCAAAGGCTTTTACGCATCAGTTCCAAGTGTGAACCAGTCATTTTCTTCTCCCAACAGGACTGTCTCCACTGCTTGAAACTTGACATCCATCACTCAATATAGTTGCATAATACAACTTAATTTGTTCTCGGAGTGATAATATGTCTTCAGATCAATCTTTATGCGGTGCCCTTCATAGCGTGGAACAGATCGCCGATATCCGCGCCTCCTCCCGATTGCTGGTGCGAGAGCTTGGCGTGTTGGACAAGGTTGCCGCCGAGACGGAATTATCTCTATCTGCCGTGCATGCAATTTTGGAGATTGGCAATCGTGAACTGTTCAATGCGCGCGATCTGGGAGAATGCCTGAGACTTGAAAAGTCCACGATCAGCAGGTTGGTTCAATCACTTCTCAAGCAGGGTTTGATGGAGCGCCAAGCATCAAAACAGGATGCAAGAGAGCGTATCCTATTCCTTACACCATCTGGACAAAAACTGTTTCACAAGATCAACTATCATGCGAATAGTCGTGTTTCTGCGGCCTTGATGACATTGTCTGGCGATGCTTCATCAACCGTGGCATCCGGTCTCTCACTTTATTCTCAGGCTTTGCAAAATAGCCGCCTTGGTAAAACCTCTAGCAGAGACTCATCAGTACCAGTACAGATCAAATCTGGCTATAAACCCGGAATTGCAGGACAAATCACTGACTTGCATGCGCGTTTTTATCATAAACACTCGGGCTTTGATCTGCAATTTGAGGCCACAGTCGGATCAGGCTTGGCCGACTTTCTTCCTCGTCTGAGATATCCGGCCAATCAAATCTGGCATATCGACTATAACGGGCGGCTAGCAGGCAGTATCGCTCTGGACGGTGAAGATCTGGGCGACAATATCGGTCATTTGCGATGGTTCATCATGGACGATGCACTACGCGGTACAGGTCTAGGCAAGATGCTGTTTCAAACTGCCCTCGCATTTGCTGATAAGCAGCAATTTGATGCTCTGCATCTATGGACTTTTCAAGGTCTTGATGCTGCACGCCACCTCTATGAAAGCCACGGCTTTGAGCTGGCGGAAGAATATCTCGGTGATCAATGGGGCAAAAACGTCATGGAACAGAAGTTTGTCAGGCCAACACCAGAAAAGCTAGCTTAGTGGAACAGGTTCGGCAGCATCCAGAATACGCAACTGCACCGTTGGACGTCCCTGCCAGTGATCCAAAGACAAGCTGCCAGCAACATGCAGAGGCTGGCCTCTATTCTCCAGCAACAGCTTGCCCAGTGGCTCATCGGCTGCACGGAAGCAAATACCTTTCAAGTTGCCTCCGGCATTGGATTTGAGGGAACAGCGTACATGTCCGCCCTGCCCAACAACATCGGCAAAGGCGATGGTATGGGATGGGAAGACAAAGACCGGCTCGGAGTTACCGGCTCCATAAGGCCCGGCCTTCTCCAGCAGATTGACCAAATCTTCTGTTGCCCCGGTAGCAGTGAGTGCGCCATCGATTTTCATTTCATCACTGGCACGTGCTTGCCCAACTTGTGAGAGCAGCTCATCATGCAAATAAGCTTTGAAAGAGTGAAGAGCCCCCTCTTCCACTGTCAGGCCTGCTGCCATAGCGTGCCCGCCGCCTTTGACCAATCGACCCTCTTCTACGCCTTTTCGAACTGCTGCGCCCAGATCGACACCAGCAATAGAACGACCAGAGCCAGTCCCCTGCCCATTCGCACCTATGGCAATGGCAAAGGCAGGTCGGCGGAAGCGTTCTTTCAGACGTGACGCCAGGAGGCCTACGATTCCAGCATGCCAGTCCGGGCTGGATGTCACGAGACAGGCGGCGTCCGGGTCGGCCATCAGAAGCATGTCGGCCTGAGCAGTCGCCTCCTCAAGCATGATCTGCTCCAGAGCCTGACGTTCTTTATTCAGACGCTCTAGCTCATTGGCTATTTGTTCGGCCTGAGATGGATTACTTGTTGTCAACAAACGTGCGCCAAGCGCAGCATCACCAATGCGTCCACCGGCATTGATACGCGGCCCCAAAAGGAAACCCAGATGATACGGGCGTACGGGACCAGAGACACGAGATACTGCTTGCAAAGCAGAAAGTCCGACATTGCTGTGTTTGCGAATGACCAGCATGCCCTTGGTAACAAAGGCACGATTGAGGCCAACAAGTGGCACCACATCGCAGACTGTTCCCAAAGCTACCAGATCCAACCAAGCCAGAAGGTTGGGTGCAGAACATTGCGCACCAAAGAAGCCTTTCTGACGCAAGGTGCGATTGACGGCAACGATGGTCATGAAGGTAACGCCAACGGCTGCCAGATGGCCGAGCTTGCTGAGATCATCCTGTCGGTTGGGATTGACCAGTGCAACACATGGCGGCAATTCTTCACCCACCTGATGGTGATCCAGCACCACAACATCAATATTTCGTTCCTTGGCGCGTTCCAATGCTGTAAAAGATGTGGAGCCGCAATCCAGCGTGGCGATCAATTGATGTCCAGCATCGATGAGCTGATCAATGGCATCAGGGTTGGGTCCATAGCCTTCAAAAATCCGATCAGGGATATAGATTGTAGCTTCGATGCCACAATGGGCGAGGAAATTATAGAGAAGCGCGCTGGAGGTGGCCCCATCTACATCGTAATCCCCGAAGATCGCGATCTTGTCACCTTTGATAATGGAATGCGCGATGCGCTCAGCTGCCAGGTCCATGTCCGTGATGCAAGACGGATCCGGCATCAGATCTTTGATGGCAGGATCAAGATATCCCTCGGCCGCTTCCAGATCCAGCCCACGCCCTGCCATGACCCGGGCCACGATATCGGCTATACCCTGACTTTGAGCAATGGCAGATGCAATCGAGGTTCCACGCTCATCCAGCCGCTCTATCCATTTTCGCTCTTTGGCGGACTTGGAGACGCCGAGATAAGCTTTGCGATCTGAAATCATAATGGCCTCAAAATGGGGTTTGCTGGAAATGGCAAACAGAAAAGGCGGATCAGAGATCCTGACCCGCCTTTTACAATCTAAATGGGAGCAAGCGGAAGGGTCCCCTTCACTCACAGCCCGATAGCAATATCCGGATCAATCCAGATGGAATTTGGAAAAGTTGGTATGCTCGGATTTCACGTAGCGAACGGTACCGGTGGAAGAACGCATGACAACGGTCTCGGTACGAATACGCTCTTTGCCGAACTTCACGCCAGACAGCATGTTGCCGTCGGTCACGCCGGTCGCAGCAAAGGTTACATCACCAGACGCCATTTCTTCCATGGTGAATTTCTTGTTTGGATCGGTTACACCCATTTTGATGGCGCGCTTACGTTGATCATCGCTGTTGATGACCAATCGGCCCTGCATCTGGCCACCGATACAACGCAATGCAGCGGCAGCCAAAACGCCTTCTGGTGCGCCACCAATACCGAAATAGATATCGATGCCGGTTTCTTCCGGGTCAGTGGTGTGAATGACGCCAGCAACGTCACCATCACCGATCAGACGGATTGCAGCGCCAGTAGCGCGTACATCTTCGATCAGTTTAGCGTGACGTGGACGGTCAAGGATACAAGCGGTTACTTCGTTGATCGGCACACCCTTGGCATTGGCAACAGCCTGCATGTTTTCAACTGGCGTGCGATCCAGATCAACCAGACCTTCTGGATAGCCAGGGCCGATTGCGATCTTGTCCATGTAAACGTCAGGAGCGTTCAGCAGAGAACCAGCTTCTGCCATTGCGATCACAGCCAGAGAGTTCGGCAGGTTCTTGGCGCAGATCGTAGTGCCTTCCAGAGGATCCAGAGCAATGTCCACTTTAGGGCCTTTTTTGGTACCTACTTCCTCGCCGATATAGAGCATGGGAGCTTCGTCGCGCTCGCCCTCACCGATAACAACAGTGCCATCGATTGGCAGTTGGTTCAGCTCGCGACGCATGGCGTCCACGGCAGCTTGGTCAGCTGCTTTTTCATTGCCATGACCACGCAGGCGGGCAGCAGCAACAGCAGCGCGCTCGGTTACACGGACGATTTCCAGCGTCAGGATACGATCCAGCGCTTGTTCCTTGGATTCAGCCATCTTCTTTAAGCCCCTTGACACAACAGTGTTCTGTTTGCGTGTTCTATATTCTGAAAATCACAATCGTTCAATTCGAATCATCTGTGGAGGCGCAGAAATGTGCCCATCCTCCTCAATTTGTTGCAAAGCCTTGCGTACGGCCTCTTCCGTTGTCTCATAAGTGATGAGAACAACAGCCTGAGGTTTCACAACTTCGCTCGCTTCACTCTGAGCATTGGTGAAATACCCATTGCTGCGACGCTGAACGATGCTTTCCAGTGAAATGTCATGCTCTGCCATGCGCTGCGCAATAGAAGCGAAGGCACCCGGACGATCATTCACGGAAAGGCGAATATAATAGCCACCCTCGTGCGCCCGCATTTTGGCGCGAACATATGGCTGCAGCTCTGCCGCCGGACGGCCAAGCGGATAGATTTTGAAGTCACGCGCGACATCGACCAGATCGGCGACAACAGCAGACGCCGTCGCGTCACCACCAGCGCCGGGGCCAGACATGGTAATGGAGCCTACCGCATCACCATCCACGGCTACAGCGTTGGTCACGCCTGAAATCTGAGCGATGGCAGAGCTTTTCGGCACCATGGTTGGATGAACGCGCTGCTCGATGCCGGTGTCGGTTTTCTGAGCAACACCCAGAAGCTTGATACGGAAACCAAGCTCGTCCGCCGCCTTGATATCGTCAGTGGTCAGCGAGGTGATGCCTTCAAGGAAGATGCTGTCGGCTTCGATCTGAGTACCGAATGCCAGGCTGGTCAAGAGTGCCAGCTTATGAGCAGTGTCATTGCCTTCAACATCAAAGGTCGGGTCAGCTTCGGCATAGCCAAGGCGCTGAGCGTCTTGCAGGCACTCTTCAAAGGACAGGCCTTCCAGCTCCATCCGGGTCAGGATGTAGTTGCAGGTTCCGTTCATGATCCCATAGACACGGGAGATGGCGTTGGACGCCATACCTTCACGCATGGTTTTGATGATCGGGATACCACCGGCAACGGCCGCTTCGTAATTCAGCTGAACGCCGTTTTCTTCGGCTAGCTTGGCAAGTTCATTACCGTGTTTGGCGAGCAATGCCTTGTTAGCGGTGACCACATGCTTGCCAGCTTTGAGTGCAGCGCGAACGGAATCCTCTGCTGCGCCGCTGTCTCCGCCCATCAATTCCACATAGACGTCGATATCATCATTGGTGGCCAGCGAAACCGGATCGTCAAACCAGGTGCAATTTGACAGATCAACCCCTCTGTCCTTGTCGCGCGAGCGGGCTGTCACTGCGGTTACTCGCATGGAGCGGCCCGCTGACATGGCCAGTTCGTTTTCCAACAGAGCAAGACGTTTCACCACAGAAACGCCAACCGTTCCAAGGCCCGCAAGGCCCAGTTTCAAGGGGTTGCTCATAAATCGCAAATCCAGTCTTCTTAATCCGTCCAACAATTACGCGGTTTCATGCACTTTTTTTCAGTCGCTGGCAAGGAACCGGCGAATATTTCTTGCCGCCTGCCTGATGCGCTGTTCGTTTTCCACGAAAGCAAGGCGCACATAGTCGTCGCCATATTCACCAAAGCCAACACCCGGGGCCACAGCCACGCTGGCATTGGCGACCAATTCCTTGGCAAATTCAAGGGAACCACGCTCTCGGAATTGCTCAGGGATTGGCACCCATGCGAACATGGTTGCATCTGGAACCGGGATTTCCCAGCCAGCACGAGCGAAGCTTTCAATCATCACATCCCGGCGCTGCTTATAGATATCCCGCGCCTCGGCGATGCAATCTTCCGAACCATTCAATGCAGCAGCTGCAGCCACCTGAATTGGAGTGAATGCACCATAATCGAGATAGGATTTCACACGCGCCAGAGCCTTGATCATCCGCTCGTTACCAACCGCAAAGCCCATGCGCCAACCTGGCATGGAGAAGGTCTTGGACAACGAGGTAAATTCCACCGCGATATCCTTTGCCCCATCCACTTCCAGAATGGATGGTGGCGGTGTGTCGCCGAAATAAATTTCGGAATAAGCCAGATCCGACAGGACCATAATGTCATGTTCCTTGGCGATCTTGATGACCTGCTTATAGAAATGCAGATCGACCGTATAAGCCGTCGGATTGGACGGATAGTTCACGATCAGTGCGATTGGCTTTGGAATGGAGTGACGCACGGCCCGATCAATAGAGCGGAAGAATTCATCATTCGGCGCAGCTGGCATGGAACGCACCACGCCACCAGACATGATGAAACCGAAGGAATGGATCGGATAGGTCGGATTTGGCACCAGCACAACATCGCCAGGGCTGGTAATGGCCTGCGCCATATTGGCAAAGCCTTCCTTGGAGCCAAGGGTTGCAACAATCTCGGTATCGGGGTTCAGTTTCACACCAAAGCGGCGCTCATAATAAGCAGCCTGAGCCTTGCGCAAGCCGGGAATGCCACGAGACGTGGAATAGCGATGTGTACGCGGGTTCATCACCGTTTCGGTGAGCTTGTCGACGATGTGCTTCGGAGTTGGCAGATCAGGGTTGCCCATGCCCAAGTCGATGATATCCGCGCCCGCCGCTCGCGCCTTTGCTTTCAAACGATCAACTGGCTCGAAAACATAAGGGGGAAGGCGACGGATCTTATGGAAATCATCCATTGTCATACTCCACGAGTGCATTTTTAGAGTTGATGAATGGCGCAGCTTGATTCTGAATAAATGCGCCTCTTTTGCTCGAAGGCCGTTTTACACAGCCAGCTTGATCGAGACAATCAGACAATTGGCTTTTGCTGCACTTTTTTGCGTTGATTGCGCAAGCAGATTGTTTTGGGCAACAGACCTGACAAAAGCAGAGCAATATTTGTAACGAATGGGAGGGTTATCTGAGAGCTTTTACTCTCGGCCTACTCGCCCAACTCACGGAGTTCGGCTTCAATTCTTGCCCGCTCTTCTTCGGTCAGAAGGCGGCGTTTCTGTGGAGGAGCATCCTGAATGGTTGGGTAAGAAGTTTCTGGTGTCTCTGCGGTCAATTCACGCAAGGACCGCACTACGCCATTGGACATATATTTCTGACCAGGTAGAGCTTCGGAATTTTTCCCTGCTTGAGTGGATGCTGCAGCTTTATCTGACTTTGCTGCTCCGGTTGTCGCTGGCGCTGGCTGTGTCGTGGCTGGCACAGGTGCGATTGGTTGGGTATCGATTGCATCGTCAGCCCCGCCCAAGCCCGGACCAGAACATCCTGCAAGCAGGATTGTTGTCAAAATCACGATGGATTGTGTGATCTTCACGATAATATGAGTCTCCACTCGAGATGTCTTACAGCCTCATAGGCGCTTTACCCTTCGCCCGCTGTGTTTTCGCATGCCTGTTTGCCTTGGTGTTTTGGACCAAGCCGTTGGTTAAATTATGGCATATATCTCTTTCGAAGAGATAAATGGTTGGTCCTATTTAGAAATCAACCCGCGAAAGACAAAAACATCGGTTTCCAGATCTTTGAAAAAGAATCATCTTGACCGACGAGGTATTCTTTTCAATTCAATATAGCTGATCCATCAAGACAATACACAATTGCTGCGACGCACAAGTATTTTTCACAGAATTGCTGCTTTGCAAAATCCAAAACCTCGCCTTAAGGCGCAGATTTTTTCTTTCCTTTTACGTCATCAAAACATGTAAATTCCGCAATTATCTGCGAACCTCGTCTAATTACTTATGGGAATGGATAGAGGGCAACTTGTCACAAGGCTGCAAAAAGTCCCTAATAGGAAAAGTGACAATCAAGACCCCTTCACATATCAGATCTGGCTTAATTGCGCTCAAGACGGGTATGCTGAAGGTGCAAGCGGACGTAATTGGATACGGGAGGGGGATGCATGAGCAAGAAAGACGACAAGCAGGACCAAGGCAGCGAGATCAATCTCATACAATATATGGTCAAGGATCCTGAAAAATTTGCCATGAACTTTGCCCGAGTCGTTGAGGAAGCAGGCAAAGCGGCCTCAGCCTATCTCAACCCCAAAGACAATGAGTCACGCTCTGCCCAAGCAGAGCAGATCAATCATATCGTCAAAACACTTGGCAAGGTGGGTGAATATTGGACTTCCGACCCGCAGCGCGCCATGGATGCCCAGACACGCCTTTGGGGGCGTTATATGGATTTGTGGGGAGCATCCGTCAAAACGATGATGGGCGAAGAGCAGGAAATCATCGAAGCGCCGGAAAAAGGCGACAAACGCTTTCAGGACCCGGAGTGGGAGAACAACCAATTCTTTGATTTCGTAAAACAATTCTACCTGATCACATCCAAATGGGCTCATGAAATGGTCGATGAAGCCCGAGATCTGGATGATCACACACGTCATCAGGCGCAGTTCTATATGGATCAGGTGATCAACGCCCTCGCCCCGTCCAACTATCTGGTCACCAATCCAGAGCTTCTTAAAGAAACAATGGCCAACGATGGTGAAAATCTCGTGCGTGGCATGAAAATGCTGGCTGAAGATATCGCGGCCGGCGATGGGGATTTGATCATACGGCAGTCCAGCAATGGCGAATTTGAGCTCGGCAAGAATATTGCGGTGACACCGGGCAAGGTGATTGCGCAAAGTGATGTCTGTCAGATCATCCAATATGAAGCGACAACCAAGGAAGTTTACAAAACGCCACTCCTTATCGTGCCGCCCTGGATCAACAAGTTCTACATTCTGGATTTGAATGAGAAGAAGAGCTTCATCAAATGGTGCGTTGACCAGGGCCATAGCGTCTTTGTCATCAGTTGGGTGAACCCGGACGCCAGCCTGAGGGACAAGGGCTTTGATGCCTATATCAAGGAAGGTGTGATCTTCGGCCTGGATGCCGTCGCCAAAGCGACGGGCGAGAAGAAAGCCCATACGATTGGTTATTGCGTCGGTGGTACCCTGCTCTCCAGCTCTCTTGCCTATATGGCAGCCAAACGTCAGTATAAAGTAGCTTCTACAACGCTATTTACAACGCAGGTGGACTTCACCCATGCAGGCGATCTGAAGGTTTTTGTCGATGAAGAGCAATTGACTGAGATGGAAGGTCACATCAAGGAGCTTGGCTATCTGGAAGGCCGCTCCATGGCGAACGCCTTCAATATGCTGCGCTCCAACGATCTGATCTGGCCTTATGTGATCAACAATTACATGAAAGGGAAAGAGCCCTTCCCGTTTGATCTGCTTTACTGGAATTCAGATTCCACGCGTATGCCAGCCGCCAACCATGTCTTCTATATGCGCAATTGCTATCTGGAGAATAACCTGGCGCAGGGCAAAATGGAGATTGACGGCACAAAACTTGACCTCGGCAAAGTGAAGGTGCCGATCTATAATTTGGCGACGAAGGAAGATCATATTGCCCCGGCAATATCTGTTTTCAAAGGCTCTTCCATGTTTGGCGGCAAGGTTGATTTCGTTCTCTCAGGCTCCGGTCACATTGCTGGCGTTGTGAACCCACCAGATAAAGAGAAATATCAGTATTGGCGCGGCGGCAAGGCCGAAGGTGATTTGGAAAGCTGGACTGCAGCGGCCAGGGAAACTCCCGGTTCCTGGTGGCCGGACTGGCACAAATGGATCGAAGACATTTCAGATGAAAAGGTCCCTGCCCGAAAAATTGGTGATGGCAAACTAAAACCAATTGAAGACGCTCCGGGAAGCTTTGTGCGTGTTCGCTCCAACGCTCCCAAAGTCATTGAGGTACAAGATAGCGATGCCACTTCGGTTACCGCATAGCCTTAACTCTAGCGCTCGCAGGATTTGCACCCAGACACCCCGGACCTATGGTCTCGGGGTGTTTTTGTTTCAAATGAAATAAGTCAATAACCGACCGTGAAACGTTGCTTTCGATGTTTGGGATTTTCTGCCTCATCGAGCATGGCAATAGCAAAGTCTTCCATGGAAATGCCAGAGTTACCATCCTCATCGACAACCAACGTGTCTGAGCCAATGCGATAGTGATCTTTACGTTCTCCGGGCGTCAGCATGGCTGGAGGACAGAGGTAGGTCCAATCAACATCATCTTGCGCCTGCATCAGCTCAAACTGAGCCTGACATGCGGTCGCAATGGGCACCACCGCCTCCGGTAAGAAATTTGGTGCGGTCAGTACGGTATGGCCATTGGCATTTGGCACTTTCAGACTTGCAGCTCCTCCGACAATGATTGCTCTAATTGCTGCTTGTTCTACCCCCTTCAATATTGATTGCGTCAGGGGCACGAGTAGCTCTTCCTGTCCATCTGGTGGACGCAGGGCGCTGATAGCGAGATCTTGGCCTTGCATCAGATCAGCTACATTTTCTCCACTTATAACATTTCCAATGATACTATTGGCATTTGAAGGAATATCATTGATTTGACTTTCATTCCTAACCACCGCAGTCACTTGATGTCCACGCATCAAAGCTTCCTTGACAAGACGGCGACCAACATCACCTCTAGCCCCAAAGATGATAATCTTCATGCTCGTTCATTCCTTTTTTCAAAAGTCATTCGGTTACAGGGATAGTTTTCGTAGGACGGCGTGCTGCATATTGACTTAGCCAAACACTGACCAAGACCGCGATAACTCCCACAGCTTGTATGAGTGTCAGAGACTGATCTAGCAGTCCCCAACCCAACAGCAGAGCCATCAGAGGACTTAAAAAACCCAAAGTCGATATGACCGAAGGTTCAATTCGGCTAATGCCGCGAAACCAAAGCAAGTAAGTGAAGGCAGCACCGATCAACCCGAGATAGGTCAGGCCCAGAACATTTTCTGTATTTAATTCAGGAAGCGTGGGCTCCATCAGTAGAGCCAATGGCAGCAACAGCAGACCGCCTGCCGTCAATTGCCATGCTGTGAAGGTCAAAGGCGAGATCGGCGGTTGCCAATGCCTACTCAGAACCGTTCCCGCCGCCATGGAGATTGCTCCGCCGAGCGCAGCAAGAACTCCGACACTATCAAGTTCAGCATTCGGCCCCAACACAAGCAGCGCTACTCCAATCATACCGGTCACTGCCGCAATAATGGAGAGAAATAATATCGGCGTTCCAAGAACCGATCGCGCAAGAAAAATCACGATCAATGGCTGGACTGCCCCGACGGTCGCCGCCACCCCTCCGGGAAGCCGATAGGCAGCAACAAATAACAGCCCCCAAAAGATTGAAAAATTCAGCGCACCGAGCAGGAAAACCCTACACCACCATTCTTTTGCTGGCAGTTGTTTGACGATTAGCAAGAGTAACAAACCAGCAGGCAGAGCGCGCAGCATCGCCACGGTTATTGGATACCCATCGGGCAAATGCTGCGTTGTCACATAATAGGTACTACCCCAGATTGCCGGAGCAAGTGCCGTCAGAATCAGATCAGATTGGCGCATTCTCATGCTCCTTGTGTTCGAAAATTCAATGTATCTTGACATCAAGATAAATATTTAAATCTTGACTTCAAGATATTTTTCCATAAAACTGCATTTCATGGATCACGTTGATAAAATTACGGCTCAATGGAATTCCGAGCGCCCCGACCTGGATGTCGCCCCCATGGGATTGATTGGACGCCTGAAACGCCTTTCCCTTCATCTTACGCGGGAGATGGAGGAGTCCTGGTCTCAATATGGCTTGAACTCTGCCAGCTTTGATGTATTGGCCACCTTGCGGCGTTCAGGTATCCCCTATGCTCTTTCCCCCAGTGATTTGATAGCTTCCGCCATGGTGACATCCGGCACCATGACCAACCGGATCGATCAGTTGGTCAAGGCAGGTCTGGTTGAAAGAAAACAAAGCGAGGAAGACAAACGCAGTTTTCTGATTTCATTGACAGACAAAGGCTTTGAACTGATCGACAGAGCTGTTGCTGACCATGTATCCAATCAACATCGCTTGGTTTCAGGACTATCCGATCAGGAGAAGCAAGAGCTTGATATTCTGCTCAAGGGCTTTTTGGAGACATTTGAAGCAGGCGGTTCCAAATCTTGAGCAGATTCGCCAGCACACCCTGCGCTTCAAATCTGGAATTTTGAGGTATTTCCTCACCAAATTCCGCACCCCTGGCAGCAAAACAAAGACTAAGGAATAGTCCAAAGATGATGACGCATCATCCTTGAATGAAACAGCTGTATTATTCCTGAAACAATTGTACGCAAAGCTGCGAAACATTCGTACTTAGTGCACGACCACTTGCATACATTCGCATGATTTCCTTGTTTTATATGGGCATTTAGCCGCATTTGGCTTATTTTCATTTGGACTTACTTGACGAGACGGCAGTGAAATAATACCCAGCATTTGTCCTGCACTGGTGAGTTATTTGGCAATTTGCCGAAACTCCAATTTCGACCCGTCACTTGAGCGCATCCTGCACTGATGCAGCCAGATCGACAACGAGATGAAAGAGCAAGACAGGGAGAAGATTGGATACGCGGCCTCAAGTCGCATCCACCTTTTGCGGAAGTTGGCCTGATGTCAGGCTCTTGGCACAATAAGGCCAAATCGCGCAATCGAGCACATTCTCCCAATCTCTGGCCTGGCCGGCCAGTATTCGTGAATTTATGACGACGCGTCCTTCTTGCTGTCGACCACGCAGCAAGAAAAGAATAGACGCCCCAAAAGAGTGAGGACTTCGGTTTGAATCAGACACAGCTAGATTTTGGCCTATATGACCCGAATTTTGAGAAGAGCAGTTGTGGCGTTGGTTTCATGACCTACAAGTCAGGTGAGCAAACGCATGATGTTCTTGTCAAAGGTCATGAAGCCCTTTGCACCATCCCCCATCGCGGTGGCATGAGCTCCGAAGGGGTTGGCGATGGCGCAGGCGTCAACATCGACCTCTCTCTCTCCTTTTTCCGCAAACTGACCGGTGATGACAGCCTTGAACTGGGCTCATTTGGCGTTGGCAACTTCTTCCTGCCAGATGACAAAGCCTACTGGGATGAAGCTGACGCGCTTATTCAAGGTTCTCTTGAAGGGCTGGATCTGAATGTACTTCTGGTGCGCAATGTTGCTGTCAACAACGCCATCATCCGCCCAGCTGCCGTGAAATATATGCAGACCATCCATCAGGTGGTGTTCGCCAAGCCTGAGAGCATGGGCGCAAAAGAGTTTGACCGGACCATTCACGATGCCCTGATGGCGATCGAGAAGACGGCTTATCTGGAACCAACTCTCAAAGGCCTGTATCCGCTGTCTCTGTCAGCGCATACGCAAGTTTATAAGGGCCGCCTGAACTCCAATGAGGTGATTCCATATTTTGAAGATCTGATGGATGAGGATCACAAGATCCATTCCATGTTCTTCCATACGCGTTTCTCGACCAATACCGAGCCTCATCCAAGCATGGCGCAGCCCTTCCGCATCATGGCACATAATGGTGAGCTGAACACGGATAAGAAAAACCGCTTGTCGGAGGCAGCGATTGCGCAGATGAAGAATAGCCAGATCTATTCTCCTCCTGGCCAATCCGATTCCTGCCGCCTCGACCAGACCCTGGAGCGCCGCCTGATCGAGGATGATCTGGATCTGATCACCGCCGTTGTGGCAATGATGCCTCCGGCTTGGGAAAATGACTCCCGCTTCTCTGACGACGTCAAAGTGATGCTGGAATATTTCTCTCTCTATGAAGAGAAGAATGACGGCCCGGCTGCGCTTATTTTTGGTAACGGCACTGTCGTTGGTGCGCGCCTTGACCGTTTGGGTCTGCGTCCTCTCCGTTCGGTAGAAACTGATGAATATCTTTGCGTCATGTCTGAGGCTGGCCAGATTGATTTCCCAGCAGACAGTATCACGCGTCGTGGCCGCATTGAAGCCGGTGGCATGCTGTATTTCGATCATAGCACCGGCCAGTCCTACACCTCCAGTGAAGCATTGGAGATGCTGGCATCCAAGCGCGACTATCGCAGCCTGCTGGAAAAAGCCCGTATCAATATGGGCGATCTGCCAGCTAGCACCGATAGCGCTGATCTGGCACCCGATTTCTCCGAGCCACAGCGTGCTGTTGCCTATGGTCTGAATCAGGAAAGCTTCAAGTTCCTGATGGACCCAATGATGCAAAAGGGGTCCGAGAAGATTTCCGCCATGGGTTATGGTGTTGCCATTAACGCGCTGACCGACCAGGAAGGCGGCATGGCGAAATATTTCTCCCAGCGCTTTGCTCAGGTGACCAACCCGCCGTTGGACAGCTTGCGTGAAGCCGATGGCATGACGCTTCGTGTCGCACTGGGAGCCAAGCCTCATTTCGATGAAGATGAAACCAAACAGATCGTTATTGAAAGTCCAATTCTTGCACCTTGGGAACTGGCAGCTCTGCGCAATCAGGGCAATGTTCCGGTTACCAATATCGAGACTATCTACGCCATTGATCATGACGGCGACAATGCCAAACAGCAGGCTGATCTGGTTGCTGCAATTGATGCTGTTTGCGACAAGGTTGAAGCTGCTGCCCGTGAAAAAGGCGGCATCATCATCCTTTCTGACGCCATGGTCAGCCAGCAGAATGCTGCTATCCCCCTTGTGATGGCCATTTCCGCCGCCAACCAACGCCTTATTGAGCAAGGGCTGCGTTTCCGCGCCTCCCTGATCGCTGAAAGTGGTCAGATCGCATCTTCCCACCAGGTTGCTACCGCACTTGGCTTTGGCGCAGCTGCCGTGATGCCGCTTAGTGTGGTTGCCCGTGCCGAGGATATGGCCAAAGGTGATGCAGACGAGATCAAGGCCTGTATCAAACGCTATAACAAAGCTGCTGACAAATCTCTGATGAAAACCATGGGTAAGGTCGGCCTTTGTACTGCGGAGAGCTATATCGGCGGTGAATTCTTCGAACCAAACTTCCTCGATACGGACAATGAAGTTCTGGCCCGATACTTCCCGAACATGAAAAATACCGTTGGCGGTGTAGACTTCGCAGCTATTGCCGACAGCGTCAATGCTTGGCATATCCGCGCTTGTGAGATCAAAGCGGATGGCGACATTCCTCTTCTTGGCCTCTTCAAGGAGCGTTCGGAAGGTGCTGGTCACTCTTATGGTACCACCGCTGTTCGTGGCTTCGTGGAAATGACCGAAGAAGGCATTCAGTCTGGTGAAGGTGCACCTGAAAAAGGGGATGCCAATGATGACGATTTGCGTCTTCTACCAGTCTCCAAGCTCAATGATGCTTATGGCAAAGGAGCTGAAGCCTATCGTCACACCAGCTTTGCTCGCCGCAAGCCCGAAGAGATCGATGCCTTCAAGATCACTCGTCAATATCGTGAATTCTCTCACGATCTGGCACTGGAGCGTGAGAAGCGCCCCGCGGCTCTGCGCGATGTACTCTCTTTCCCGGCAGATGTGAATTGGGCTCGTAGCTCAGAAGAGTTTGCTACCGAGCTGTTCTGGCATGATCTGGTCGGCAACAATTGCTTTGTTGTTCGTGGTCTGGATGTTGTTGCCAAAGGCGATGCCGCCTTCACGCTGACCTTGGTTGATTGTGGCAAGCCGGAACGTGTGGTCGCCCTGTCCGTTGCCCTGAAAGAAAAGTTTGGTGACGATCTTCTCCATTTGGAGACCCATGGCAATGAGATTGCGCTGGAGGCACAGGGCCAAGCCCTCTTCTACTTCTCCAATATCAAGGCCTGCAATCCAAAGATCGAACTGGATGACGTCCAGCCAGCCCACGAGATTACCGCAACGCTTGCGTCCGGCGCGATGTCCCATGGTGCGTTGGTGACCCCTGCTCACGAAGCTGTGGCACATGGCACCAATATGGCTGGTGGCTTCTCCAACTCTGGTGAAGGTGGTGAGCATTTCACCCGCTATGGCACCATTCGCTCCAGCCGTATCAAGCAGCTGGCGTCTGGTCGTTTTGGTGTCTGGACCGGTTATCTCGCTGACCCGACGCTGGAAGAGCTGGAAATCAAGATTGCCCAGGGTGCAAAGCCCGGTGAAGGCGGCCAGCTCCCAGCACCGAAGGTAACGGTTGAGATTGCTGCAGCCCGTGGCGGTACGCCTGGTGTTGAACTGATTTCTCCTCCTCCGCATCACGATACCTATTCCATCGAGGATCTGGCTCAGCTGATCCATGATGCAAAAGCTGCCCGTGTTCGCGTGATCGTCAAACTGGTATCCTCTGAGGGTATCGGAACGATTGCAGTCGGCGTGGCCAAGGCTGGTGCTGATGTCATCAACGTGGCTGGTAACACCGGCGGTACGGGTGCTGCAGCGGTGACGTCTCTGAAGAATACCGGTCGTGCGGCTGAGATTGGCCTTGCTGAGGTTCATCAAGCACTTTGTGCCAATGGTCTGCGCGAGAAAGTGATCTTGCGTTGTTCTGGTGCGCATCAGACTGCATCCGATGTTGTCAAATCCTGCCTGCTTGGTGGCGACAGCTTCGAATTCGGTACAACCGCCCTGATGATGCTGAAATGCGTGATGGCCAAGAATTGCAACATCAAATGTCCTGCAGGCCTGACAACCAATGCCGAGACCTTTGAAGGCGATCCACGCGCGCTGGCGCAATATCTGATGAATATTGCTCACGAGACCCGTGAAATTTTGGCTGATCTTGGTTTCTCATCTCTGCGTGAAGCACGTGGCCGTGCGGATTATCTGCATCTGGTCAAGCATGAGCGCGCAATCGGTCAGATGGATCTTCGCAACATGCTCACCGTGGTGCCGGAAGTCATCATCAAGGAACCGGTATATCTGGACGCCAACTTCGATATTGATGACAAGCTCATCAAGGAGTTCAAGAACAAGGCTGTTCAGCAGCATCAGGCTCGCGTCAAGCTGGTGGTCAAGCGCAAGCTGGATAACCGCAACAAAACTGTCGGTGGCCAGTTTGCCATCGACATCGAGCGTATGTTGCAGCATGAGCTGTCCGACAAGCATCTCAGCACCATGCCGATTGTCTATACCGATGATCGTGGTCGCACCCTGATCAAGCCGGAAATGCTGCATATCCATACGCATGGCTCTGCTGGCCAGTCTTTCGCTGCCTTCTGCAACTCCGGCATGGTCTTCCACCATACCGGCACCTGCAACGATGGTGTTGGCAAGGGCGCATCTGGCGGTAACATTGCCATCCTGTCTCCAGGTGGTGGCGAGAAAGAGAACTACCTGATCGGTAACTTCGCCCTGTTTGGTGCAACCGGTTCTGCTCTCTTCGTAGAAGGCGGCGCGGGTGACCGCTTTGCAGTGCGCAACTCCGGTGCGACAGCTGTCGTCGAAGGCGTTGGCGATTTCTGCTGCGAATATATGACCAATGGTGCAGTGATGAACCTTGGTGGCTTCGGCAAAGGCTTCTGTAACGGCATGTCCGGCGGTGTGGCTTACCAGTATGATCCATATGATCAGCTCGAAAAGCTCTATTCCGACGATTCCGTGAAGCTGCACAAGCTGGATACAGACAATGATCGCGCTGCGATCCACCGTCTGGCAGTGAAAGCTTTGCTTGAACGTCATATCAAGTTCACCAACTCTGCCAAGGCGCGTTTCATACTGGAAAACTGGGAGACCGAGGTTTCCAACTTCCGCTTTGCAACACCGCTGGCTCTGGAAACTTATCAGAACTATGAGGCTATTCTGAAGGCCGCTCCTCGTAAGGAGCTGGTAGAAGAGCTGGCCCAGGCTCTGGTGTCCTACCAGATCCGCAAGTTCAAAGTGGCTTATCGCGATGGCAAGATTATCGCTGGTGGTGCCATCCCGGGCTATGGTGAAGTGGATAGCAGCCTGATGCATGAGCTGATCAACAACTTCGCAGTTGTCAATGCAGCGCAGCAGGTGGTGAAAGCACGATATCGCGGCAAAGAGGATATCTCTGAATACGAACTGAATGGCGGCGTTCGCAAACTGATCTTGACCGAGGACTTCGGTCTCATGGTCAAACTGGCAGCGATTGCTCGCAATGCGCTTGCCAATTACAACGATGAGCAGCTGGCCGTGATGGTCTCTGACAAACGGATGAGAGACTATAAGACAGCCTTGTCCAACCGTAACGTACGCCTGATGGACAGCATCGGCACCTATGGCTGGATCTTGCTGCAAGACCGGTTGAACCGGGCCGCAATGGGTGACTTGCCGGATTACGAAGCACTGTTAGCGTCTTCGGCCAGCATGGAAATGGTCAAAAACATGTCATAGCGGGCGGGGCCTGGTGCCCCTCCTCTCACCCGGACTTATCAATTCCAGTTGGATTTATTTTCATGTCAGCTCTGTTCATACCAAAAGAGACCCCATTTTCCGAGGACCAACGCTCCTGGCTTTCCGGCTTCTATGCTGGCCTTCATACGCAAATGACCAAGGATGCCAGTGCTTCCAGCGCTGAGTCCGCGCAAGCCCTGACCGTCAATGTCTTCTATGGTACCCAGACCGGTAATTCCGAGACGGTGGCTGAAGAAGTGTGTGACGCTATCCGTGCTGGTGGCTCCAATGCGGTACTTGCCTCTCTTGACGAGACCGAAGTCGAAGCCCTTACCGAGATGGATTATATCCTGATTGTCACCTCTACCTATGGTGAAGGCGAGATGCCGGACAATGCCGAAATGTTCTGGGAAGCACTGAAAGACACTGGTGCCCCTCGCCTCGAAAGCCTGCAATTCTCCGTTCTCGCGCTGGGCGATACCGCCTATGACGAGTTCTGTGAGGCTGGCAAACAGTTCGACTTGCGACTGGAGCAATTGGGTGCCAAGCGCATCCAGCCGCGCGTCGATTGCGATGTCGATTTTGAAGAAGCAGCCGAAGGCTGGACCGCTGGCATCGTTGAGGAACTTGCCAAACGCAAGCCGGAAGGTGCCGCCAATGGTGCAACCGCTCCTGCAACAGGCGCAGTGCCGAAAGCTGCCAAGTCCAAATGGACCCGCAAGACGCCATTCTCTGCACCGGTAACCTGCAACCGCCTGCTGTCTGGTGAAGGCTCCGCCAAGGAAATCCGCCACTTCGAATTTGACCTCTCCAATGATGGCCCGACTTACGAGGCAGGCGATGCCATGGGCGTGATCCCAACCAATGATCCGGCCTTGGTCTCTTCTTTCCTAGAGCGTTGTGGCTTTAACGGTGAAGAAGCCGTTCCTGGCAAGGATGTCTCCTTGGCAAAAGCCATGTTCAGCGATTTTGAGATCTCCACGCCATCTTCTGATTTCGTCAAAGCTATCGAAGCGCGCGCCAATGATGAGCATCTGACGCATATCGTCGAGCATGGCGACAAGGAAGCCATGGAATCATTCCTGTGGTCCAAAGATGCTCTGGATCTGCTTAACCTTTATCCGCATATCTCGCTCTCCGTTGAAGAGCTGGTCGGCCTGCTGAAACCTTTGCAGCATCGTGCCTATTCCATCTCTTCCAGCTCCAAGCAACATCCGGACAGCGTGCATTTGACCATCGCATCAGTTCGCTATAACAGCCATGGACGTGATCATGGCGGTGTTGCCTCTTGCTTCCTTGCAGATCGGGTTGGTGATCAGCCTTCCAAGGTCTTCATGACACCGAACAAGAGCTTCCGTGTGCCATCCAACAATGATGTGCCGATGGTCATGGTTGGCCCGGGCACTGGCATCGCGCCATTTCGCGCCTTCCTCCAGGAACGTGAGTCGATTGGTGCCAAGGGCATGAACTGGTTGTTCTTTGGTGACCAGCATGAAGCAACAGATTTCATCTACAAGGATGAGCTCTCCGCCATGCAGTCCTCCGGCATCCTGAACCGCCTTGATCTGGCCTTCTCTCGCGATCAGGCACAGAAGATCTATGTTCAGACCCGCATGCAGGAGCAGTCCAAAGACCTGTTTTCTGCACTACAGGACGGTGGTCATTTCTATGTTTGTGGCGATGCCACGCGCATGGCGAAAGATGTCGATACTGCCCTTCACACTATCATCGCAAAGGAAGGCGGTTTGTCTTTGGATGCCGCCAAGGATTATGTGAACAAGATGAAGAAGGAAAAGCGTTACGTGCGCGACGTTTATTAAGAGCGTTTTTCAGACGTGTTTCGTCAAATTGGTAAAGTCTAACTGCCTGTCAGATATGATAAATCTGGCAGGCAGTTATCTTTTGTGCAGTATTACGACCAAAAATACGCAGCTTTTCACTCCACTCTCTTTGATCTTTGGGAGCGGATTTGGCACATTGCACGCACGCTAATTTTATAAAGATGCAACTTGTCTAGTTGCTCGTTTCCGGCATTGCTTCTCTTGTCTATCTGACAATCTGCCGGAGTGGAGGAAAAGATGAAACCCATCCTCGAAATCAATGATCTGAAAAATCTGGCCCGCCGTCGCGTGCCGCGCATGTTCTTTGACTATGCTGACAGTGGTTCCTGGACCGAAAGCACCTATCGCGCCAACGAAAGCGATTTTCAAAAGATCAAGCTCCGCCAGCGCGTGGCAGTCGATATGACAAACCGGACGCTGAAGTCACAGATGATCGGGCAGGATATTTCCATGCCATTGGCGATGGCTCCGACAGGCCTCACCGGAATGCAACACGCGGATGGCGAAATTCTGGTGGCGCAGGCCTGCGAAGAAGCTGGCATTCCCTATACCCTCTCCACCATGAGCGTCTGCTCCATTGAGGATGTGGCAGAGCATACCAAGAAGCCCTTCTGGTTTCAGCTTTATGTGATGAAGGACAAGGAGTTTGCCGGCAGCCTGATTGACCGCGCCAAGGCTGCTGGTTGCTCTGCGTTGGTTCTGACCCTTGATCTGCAGATCCTTGGTCAGCGCCACAAGGATTTGCGCAACGGCCTTTCCACGCCGCCGAAGTTCACTCCTCATCATATCTGGCAGATGGCAACATGCCCTCTCTGGTGTCTTGGCATGATGGGAACAAAGTACAAGACCTTCCGCAACATTGTTGGTCATGCCAAGGGCGTGGAAGACCTCTCCTCCCTTTCCTCCTGGACCGCAGAACAGTTCGACCCGAAGCTGAACTGGGATGATGTGGAATGGATCAAAGAACGCTGGGGCGGCCCGCTGATTCTGAAAGGCATTCTGGATGTCGAAGACGCTCAGATGTCCCTGAAGACTGGTGCAGACGCCATCATCGTTTCCAACCATGGCGGCCGTCAGTTGGATGGGGCCCCATCCTCCATCGCTGTTCTGGAAGAGATTGTCGACGCCGTGGGCAAGGATGTTGAAGTCCATATGGATGGCGGCATTCGCTCCGGTCAGGATATCCTGAAAGCTCTGGCGTTGGGTGCAAAAGGCACGTATGTCGGCCGTCCTCTGCTTTATGGCCTTGGCGCCATGGGCAAGCCTGGCGTCGCCAAAGCCATTGATATCCTGCGCAATGAGCTGGATATCACCATGGCTTTATGTGGGGAGCGGGAAGTCAACAATATCGGCAAACACAATCTCTATCGCAAATAAAGCGCTATAAAAATCAAACAATTATAAAACTAGCAATGCCCGAAAACACCCTTGGTATCCTCAAATGCCAAGGGTGTTTTTTCATGTCGACCATAGGCACGAAAAAACACCGGCAACTTTTTATGCTGTTTCTATCGATAGTGTGGAAATGTCATTGTCCTGACAAAAAAGCGGTTGCGGCTAACGCCTCAAATCTTTAAACCGGTCTGCGGAGAGGTGGCCGAGTGGCTGAAGGCGCTCCCCTGCTAAGGGAGTAGGCGGTGTCGAACCGTCTCGAGGGTTCGAATCCCTTCCTCTCCGCCACTTTACCTTTCTTTGGATGCTTTATGTGGTTCAGGAATTCCCTGATACTCTACTACCATTCGATGTAATTCACATCGTATGATGGCGTGCGCAAAGTTCTATTTATCCGCTGCTCTTTCACATCCTTTCTTACTGATTCCTAAAAATCTTTCGTGCTCAGCAATTCTTAACCAAAACTGGACTTTATAGAGCGTTTCCGAGTTAAATTCATTCAAAATTAATTCGCAGAAAGCAACTTGCTCGCAACATTTAGAAGTTGCGTATCATATGAGGCGAGTATGCTTGATAAAGAAATCCCTTTACCGTCGAACAGAAAGTTCGGCTATTTTTTTGCTATAATTTTTATTTGCTTGAGCGCCTACCTTTTCTGGTTAGAATCCAATATGTCAGCCACTGTTTCAGTCGTTTTAGCTGCTGGTTTTGGTGGCCTCGCATCCGTTGCTCCTGATTGGCTCACTCTACCAAACAAACTCTGGTTCAAGTTCGGCATCTTGCTGAGCAAAATCGTAAGTCCCATTGTTCTCGGATTCATTTTTTTCTTGCTCATCACTCCGATCGCACTCGTGACCAAAATATTTGGTCGTGACGAACTACGTCTGAAACGCAGAAATGTTTCATCTCATTGGATCATTCGCAATCCAGTCGGCCCTGAACCGAATTCTTTCAAGAACCAGCACTAAAGGAACTCAACTATGTCTTTCGTAGCCGAAATGTGGGCTTTTTTACGAGTACGTAAAAAACTTTGGTTGGCACCCGTAATTACGGTCATGATCATCATGGGTGGTTTGCTGATCCTGGCCAAGGGATCCGTTGTCGCACCATTTATCTATACCTTGTTCTAAAGCAAAATTCGACCTGCATAATTCAGCCAGGCTCTCTAACTAATTGATTTCGCGGCGTTGTGAGATCGCTTCAAGCAATGCCGCGAGCAGATAATTGATCAGGACCATCCAATGTACATACTTGGCGTTTCAGCATTTTATCATGACAGCGCGGCCTGTTTGCTCAAGAACGGCGAAATTGTAGCTGCAGCTCAAGAAGAGCGCTTCACGCGAACCAAGCACGATCCTGGCTTTCCCGTGAAGGCAATCAAATACTGTCTCGCGGAAGCTGGTATTCGGGCGGATCAGGTTGATAATATTGTTTTCTATGACAAACCTTTTTTGAAGTTCGAGCGTTTGCTGGAAACCTATCTGGCATTTGCACCTCGGGGCTTTAAAAGTTTCGTCACCTCAATGCCTGTTTGGATCAAGGACAAGCTATTTCAGAAGTCAGTCATTGCTGATGAGTTCAAAACAGCTTTTGGCGACACCGTGGACTGGTCAGAGAAACTTCTGTTTTCCGAACACCATCTCAGCCATGCCGCGAGCGCATACTTTCCTTCACCTTTTGAAGATGCCGCTGTTTTGACGATGGATGGAGTTGGCGAGTGGACCACCACCTCCCTCGCAATTGGAAATGAGAACCAGCTCAACGTTCATAAAGAGCTGCACTTCCCGCATTCTCTTGGGCTGCTATATTCAGCTCTGACATATTACACCGGGTTCAGAGTGAATTCGGGTGAGTATAAAGTGATGGGTCTGGCCCCCTACGGGGAACCACGCTTTGCGGACAAGCTCAAAGAGAACGTGATTGACATTCGAGAAGACGGATCTTTCCAGCTCGACATGTCGTATTTTGACTATTGCACCGGCCTACGTATGACAAACAAGAAGTTTGACGACTTGTTTGGTGGCCCTGCCCGCGAACCTGAATCGGAATTGACTCAACGCGAGATGGATCTCGCTGCTTCAGTTCAGAAAGTCACTGAAGAAGTTGTTCTGAAACTATGTAAAAACATAGCAAAGGAAACTGGCCAGAAAAACCTGTGTCTCGCTGGTGGTGTTGCTTTGAACTGTGTCGCGAATGGACATCTGCTTCGAGAGGGTTTGTTTGAAAACATCTGGATTCAACCCGCTGCTGGGGATGCTGGGGGAGCATTGGGAGCAGCTCTTGCGGCTCATCACATCGCCTTTAACAATCCTAGATCGGTTAGCAATCATACAGACAGCATGCGCGGCTCATATCTCGGGCCAGATTTCAATGCCGACCAGATACGCGAGAGTTTGACAAAATCTGGTGCAATTTTTGTTGAACATTCCGACCAAAGCATTGTCGACGCCACCGCTCAAGCTCTCGCAGATGGCAAAGCAATTGGTTGGATGAATGGACGCATGGAGTTTGGACCACGAGCTCTGGGTGGACGCAGTATCATTGCAGATCCTCGCTCTCCGTCAATGCAGAAGCTGCTGAACCTAAAAGTGAAATATCGCGAGTCTTTCAGGCCATTCGCTCCTAGCGTTTTGCGGGAAGACGTTCACAACTGGTTCGAGATTGAGAATGACAGCCCTTACATGCTTCTAGTGGCGAATGTTGCCAAAGAGAAGCGCCGCCAGATGTCTGAAGATGAAGAAAGCCTATTCGGAATCGACAAACTGAATGTGCCCCGTTCAGAAATACCGGCCATCACACATGTTGATTACAGTGCACGTATTCAGACGGTGCACAAGGAAACCAATCCTAAATACCATGCGGTAATCAGTCGCTTCAAGGAGCTCTCGGGCTGCCCTGTCGTTGTAAACACCTCTTTCAATGTCCGTGGGGAACCAATTGTTTGCACTCCTGAAGACGCATTCCGGTGCTTCATGGGAACCGAACTCGACGTTCTGGTTGTCGGAAATTTCATTCTGAAAAAGGAAGACCAAGACGCCAACCTGAAAGAAAATTACGAGGAAAAATATGAGCTCGACTAATTCGTTCAAACTCGGCTTTTGGGCTTTATGTCTGTTTTCTTTCCTATTTTCGGTCTACAACGAAGAATGGGATTTGATCGGCGCAAAAAGAAAAGCCCTTTACGCCATATTGGCGTGTCTGTTCCTTGTTTCTCTAGCTCTGCTGATGTTTGAAAAAATGCAGCAGATTGCCATCACATTTCTTTTGCTAATGGGGCTGAACACGCCGTTGGCTTTGTTCATGAAGGTGGACTATATAACTCTACCGCCTAACTTGGACACGAAAATCCAAATTGTCGGCGATGTATTGCCGGGATTTAGCGGGGTTGAATCCATCACAACCGACTCCAAAGGCTTCCGTACGACCAAGAAAATCGATTATTCAGACAAGGAACCATTCCGGGTCTTTGCAATTGGTGGCAGTACAACAGAACAATTGGCCCTTGATGATCATGAGACCTGGACCTCAGTTCTACAGGAATTGTTGGAACAAAAAACAGGGCGAGACGTCGAAGTCATCAATACTGGTGTCTCTGGTCTGACCTCGCGTCAGCATTACGCCACTTTGGAAGAGATCAAAAACTATCAACCAGACATGGTTTTGTTCATGATGGGCATCAATGACTGGAACAAGGACATCAAGGCACTACAATCTGCAATCCCTTTTCCAGAACTTGGATTTCGCAACACTCCGCTTCGCTATGGCTTGGAAAATGCTTTCAATATTGCCAATAGCTTCCGCCCAAAGGCACCGGACAATTTAACGATTGAGCGGGGTGATTACTATTCGAAGCAGAATGATAGTTTAAATCGCCCTGAAAAAGTGGATGTGACCTTCAAAACTGTCAGTGAACGCTATAAAAACTGGGTTCAGAAAATCAGTGACGGATGTAAGGAATGGGGTTTGAACTGCATTTTCATTGATCAACCTGTAGCCTATCAAGCTGAGATTGAACAGGGCTTGCGGGAACGCCTATGGATGACGCCTCCGAACGAGGCCTACACGTTGTCACTGAACAATCTGACCGATATATCAAATACCTACAATTCCTGGCTTATATCTTTTGCTCGGAACAGTGAGCATTTGAAGGCCTGCCCAATCTCCCAAAACGTCCCTGCAAGTATCAAATATCTTACTGATGATTGTCACTTCAATGAGGCGGGTGCAAAACTAGTTGGCACGCTTATATCAGATTGCCTAGTATCAACTATACACTAGGCCGTAGGCTCATAAACTTCTGATCCAGATTATGGTTGCCACGAGTTTGAT
>ERZ794982.133-NODE-133-length-25364-cov-12.455135_pt1 | contig 25364 bp, 23 predicted proteins | sample MGYA00433071_ERZ794982 | MGnify/ENA primary metagenome ERZ794982 (study PRJEB30140, sample SAMN00862574) | bioreactor metagenome | study: EMG produced TPA metagenomics assembly of the Bioreactor inoculated with sediment Metagenome (bioreactor metagenome)...
TTATCTATTTTAACTTTTTACAGTTATCTTAGTTATGGGCTTTTTTTTTGCCTTCGTTTTTGCCTTTTTATTTTTAAGTATTAATGTCTTAATGCTTCTCTTTTATATTTTCTCCACTTTTTAAAGTATTCTTCATTATTTAAATTATTATCATGACTATAATCAGCAGCAAAGTTCATTAATGCTTGTTCTAAAAAAGTGCTATAATCAAGTGCTATTACATCTTTTTGTTTACTTTGAGGTTTATCTCCCCATCTATTTTGAAACCATTGATTCCATTGTTTTGAACCAGGTATATACATATCCCACATACCATCTGAACTAATATTCTTTACTGGATAGAAAAATGTAATCATATCAGAATCATAAGGTACATAACTTGATGTTCCATGGCAACTTAAACATGATGAGCTTCTTGGTTTTTTTACTATTTTATCATCTACTTTTACATCATATTTTACTGTAATATCAAAAGGGCCTGATAATCTATTTCCATATCCTAATGTAACTTTTGCAAATTTAGGTGCATTTGGATTTATATATGTTTGTTTTAACTTTTGCTTTGGATTTTTTACAGAGTTAATATTTGGATCATTTCCCCAAATTGCACCTAATGGAACCATTCTATCCCAAGCAGTTTCTCCTTTTGCATCTTTGTCATAAACTAATGTAGTAAATACCCAACCAGTTTTAGGTGCTGCAATAGAGTCTTTTACTATAATATCAAATATAGTAACTCTTGTATTCATAACTTTTGGTTCTTTAGATTTAATTGTTCCATTTATATTAAAAGGTTTTCTATATATTTTCCAAATGGCAGCATCTTTTAGTACAGGCCACTGTTCTGGTGTAGCAGAAGCAGAAGCTGCTTTTATGATTATTGAACCTTCTTCAAATTGAGCTTCATTATTATCTATATTTGGAATGCACTCTTTTGTATTTTTTTTACAGTATTTAAAAATTTTATATAAAGTATATGCAGCTATTTTATCATAATATATTGCTGCATAATTTCTTACAGGTACTGTTAAACCAAAATCTTTATATACACTTGCTTCTTGTATTTGACCTGTATATGTGCCATAAATTGCTTCTCTTCCCTCCCAAGAAGTTAAAGGTACACTTTCTCCTGCCCAAAGCATACTATACCAACCTTTTTGCTTACTTTTATTCCATTTATCTTGATTTATAATAAAGGTTTTCATTGATGGAGCAACATACTGTTTTAATGCCAAAATATAATCATATGCATTTTTTCTTGTTAATGGCTTATTATTTCTTACTTTAAACCATGGTCTATTTATTGGTTTTTTATATTCATTTGGATAATCATAATTGAATCTAAATAACTCTTTTGAATATTCACTTTTTGTAGGAATATAACCATTGTTAACTGCAAATGGATTAATATCTTTAGCAAATAAACTATTTGCTAAAAATACAGGTACTAAAATAGCTAAATTTTTTTTAATCATTTTTTTCCTTTTTTTATATGATTTGGTTTCTACCTTTTTTCTTTGCTATGTATAGTTTTTCATCTGCTATTTTAATTAAGTTCTTTGGAGTAATAGTTTTTAATTCTTTTGTGCAAGCAATCCCCATACTTAATGTAATATATGAACTTACCTTAGACTTTTCATGAGTAATTTTAATTTTTTTAATATTGTTCTTTATTTCAGTGGCAATTTTTAGTGCATTTTCAATTGAAGTATTAGGAAGAATCATTGCAAACTCTTCTCCTCCATATCTTGCAACTAAATCATTTGTTCTTTTTAGACTACTATTTAAAGTTTTTGCAACATATTTCAAACACTCATCGCCTTGTAAATGACCATAATAATCATTATATAGTTTAAAGTAATCAATATCACACATAATTAAACATAAGCTTTCATTTGTTCTTTGTGCTCTTGCGGACTCTTGTTCTAAAGTAAGATCAAAAATTCTTCTATTATTAATATTTGTAAGGAAATCTGTTGTTGCGAGCATATCTAGCTTTTTAATTGCTTTTTGGAGTTCTTCTTCGACTTTTTTTCTTTTTTGATTCTCTTTTATAATATCTGAATTTAATTCTAAAATTTTTTTATTTTGTACTTGTAATTTAATATTTTGATTTTCTAATTCATCATTTTTTTTATCTAGTGCTTGTGTTCTTTCAGCTACTTTTTCTTCAAGATTTTTATACATTATAGTATTTTCAATAGAGATAGCAATTTGACCACTTAAATGTTTTAATAATTCTATTTGTTCTTTTGAAAATACTCCTGACATTGCATTGTTTTCTAAATAGATTAAACCTCTTATTTTATTATGAAAGATTAAAGGTAAACATAAAACAGATTTAACACCTCTATTAATTGCATCATCCTCTCTTATAAAAATTGAGTCACTATTTAAATCATTAATAACAATTGGTTTTTTAGTTCTTAAAACATAATTAATTACATTATGAACAACATTATTAGATTTTTCAAAATCAATATTTTGCATAACCTCAATGGTCGTTGATTTATATGATGCAGTAGCTTGTATATAATACTTTTCATTGTCTTCTAATAATACATTTGCATATTGAGCACCAGAGTTTTCTAATATAATATATAGTAAGCTTTTTAATAAATTTGGTAACTTTTGTTCTTTAACAATAGCTTCAGCAGCTTTTGTTAAAGTATCAAGATTTATTGTTTTTGAAAAATTAATTGTACTATTTGAATGGTTTTTTATTGAAACTCCCCATTGTATAAATGCTTCTTCCTCTTCATTTTTTAATAATTTTGATACTCTTTCTTGATTAATTTTTTTATAGATATTTGATAATAGTCTATTTGCTATAGCTTTTAAGTGTATTTGAGAATAGATTTCTGCTGCTTCAATTGCTTTCTCAAAATATTTAAATGCTTCATTAATTTTATTTTCAATTCTATATAATTCTGCTTTTATTAGATTTTTTCTTACTATGAAATTTTCTGGACACTCAAGGCTATATTTTTCAAACTCTATTAGGTTTTGTTTGATTGTTTTTAGATATTTTTTCTTTAACCCATCATTTACTTTTTCATACAAATTTGAAAATATTAATGACTCATAAAAATAATGTTTTATTCCATGTATAGTACCTTTAGAATTTTCCAAAAATCTTTTACTTTGTAAATAGTATTCATAAGCTTGTTTATAATCTTCATAAATATATAGAGTAATCATTTTATTAATATAATAGTAATGTGCAAAATGTAAAGAGTTATAGTTTTCTAAATCTTTTACATACTCATCTTCATCAAAAAATTTATTACAAAAAGAGTTTTTATTTATTGTATTTGCTTTTAATTTGCAAATTGCTTGTTTTACACTTAAAATAGCTCCTAATTGTTCATGAGCATTAATTCTTCTAAGTTTTTTTTTAAAAATTTCAATTTGATTATTTATATTATCTAAGCAAACACCTCTTAAAAACATACTTTGTATAATTCCCGCTGCTGCACAGCCACTATGAAAAAGATCACCTATTAATAAACCTTTATTATACGATTCAAACCACTTTTGCTCAGTTATTGCTGTTGGTAAGAGCCATGAAAATGCAAAATAACCAGATACAAAATTAACTTCTGGATATAAAACACTGTTATTGTATTTTTTTATCATCTCTAAAGAGAGATTTGCATATTTATAACCTAATTTATGATTTTGTTTTATTGCTCCTTGAAAAATAACTCCAAAAACCATAAATCCAATGACAGCATCTTTTGTATCACCATATTTTAAACACAAGTTTACTAATTTCATTGATACAAGTACACACAATTTTGGATCAATTTGATAGACAGCTTTTAATAATGCAGATAATAGTTTTATCATAATTATGATTTTTTCATCTTTTGTTTCTTGTAATGAAATTAGGTTATTTGGGTTTTTGTTTTTAAGTTTGTAATTTAAATACATAGAATCTTTTGTGTATACAATTTTGCTAAACTCTTTTGGTATATTTAAGTCAAATAATTCTAAAGCCTCTTTTCCTGTTTCATAAGCTTTTTTAAACTCTGAAAAATCAGAATAAAGTTTTATTATTTGTTCATAAATATAAGCTTTCTCAAGATTTGTATTAGCCACGCTAATTGCTTTATTATAATATTTTAATGCAGTTTTTTTATTTAGAATCATATGTTCACAAATTGCATAATCTTTCAATATTTCACTATAATTATCTTTTGATTTTATATCATTGAAGAGAGATAAAGCCTCTTCCATATATTTTTGTGCCATAATAAAATCTGCATTTTCTCTTGCATTAATTGAAGCTTTGTGATTAAGAGTTGCTAAATAATCTTTCTGTTCTTTTGTTTTAAATAGTGATTTTGCATTATTATAATGATTTATATAAGTTAAAAAGTCATTATTTTTTTTATGAAAATTTAAACTTAATATTGAATCTGCAATTTGTTTATGATATAGACTTCGTTCACTTAATATTATAGAGTTATATATAACTTGTTGTATTCTATCATGTGAAAATTTGTATTTTTCATGTTTACTATTGTTGATGTTTTTACTTTTAATTATCCATTCATTTAATATAGTTTTATTTAGTGTTTGTTTAAAACTTTTTTCATCGTTATAAACCTTTTTTAAAAGCACTTCATCAAACTTATTTCCAATACATGAGGCTATTTTTAATAATTTAGTTTCATTTATTTCAAGTTTATTTATTTTATTTTCTAAAAGTTCAATGATATTATTACTTGCTGAAACTGTATTTAATTGTTTCAAGTCACATTTCCATTTAAATTCTTTATAATTGAAATATATAATGTTTTCATCTAATAGTTGTTTTAAAAGTTGAATGATAAAAAAACAATTTCCTAAGGTTTTGCTAAAAATTAGTTTTGCTACTTCGCTACTATTTTCTAGCTTTATATTTGTTTTTAGTATATTTTTTATATCTTCAAGTTTTAAAGCTTGTAAATGAAACGTTTTTAATTTTATATCTTCTTTTGTTAACTTATTTAAAAGTTTGTATAATCTTGAGTTCTTTTTTACTTCATTATCTCTATATGAAATGATTGTAATAGTGTTTTTTAATTGGTAAAGTGAAGTTTTTAGCCAAGTTCTTGTAATTTCATCACTCCATTGCATATCATCTATGAAAATAAGTAAAGGAGATTTTTTTGTTGCAAATAGTTGCAAATATTTAAATAAATAATTATCAAATTTTATTTTAGATACTTCTTCATTATTTATTGTTTTATTACTTTTATCATCTAAGATAATCTTTAATTCAGGAATTAGTTCATAAAGTATATTTGCTTCATTTCCAAGTGCATTTGATATGTTTATTCTCCATAATTTTAATGTATGAGAGTCTTTTGTTAATAGTTGTTTTGAAAGTTCTCTTATTTTTTCATATAATATTTTGTAAGCAATATTTTGTTTATAGTTATCTAATTTTATTTCTAGCGAGTTAGAAATATCTATATTTGAATGTTTTAAAGCTGTTTTTACAAATGATGTTTTACCTACTCCTGAGACACCTTTTATAATTATAAGTTCATTACTAATATTATCTATTTCTTCTTTTAATTCCTGTAATTCTTTTTCTCTTCCAAATAGTTTTTTGTTACTATTAATTAAAAAGTTTTTTTGAAATTGATCTATTTCAAATTCATCAATATTTCTATTATTTAAAAGTTGATCTTCTATTTTTTTAAATCAATTAAAACAGATAAGATATTACTATATCTATCAATAGGGTTTTTTTGAATCATTTTATCAATTATATTTGATATAACCTTTGGTATTTTAAGTTCAAGTTCATATAAAGATAAAAACTCTTTGGTAATAATCGTATGAGATAATGATAATAAATCTTTCGAATCATAAGGAATTATTCCAGATAACATTTCATAGAATACTATTCCCAATGAGTATATATCTGTTTGTTCAGTAATTGAAAAATTAACTCTATTAATTTGTTCTGGAGCTTTATATATATCAGTGTTGTTAGTTTTTTCTTTTAGATATTTCTTTAGTTTCACAAAAATCAAAAAGTTTGACTCTATTTGTTTTTTCATCAAAAAGAATTGAATCGCTTGAAAAATTTTGATATATTATTTGATTTTCATGTAAGTAGTAGCAAGTTTCACAAAGTTCAATTGCAATAATTAAAAAAGTATTTAAATCAAATTTTTTATTTTTTATTTGATGTTTTAAAGTACTTAGACTAAAGTTTTCTAATATTAGAAAATATTTATTACCTTGTTTTTCAACTTTTTTTGCTTTAATAATATTCTCATGTTTTAAGTTCTGTAAAATTAAATACTAATCTTCTAAATTTTTTTGATTAGATAAAATCTCTTTATTGGTTTTTATAAAAACCTCTTCTTTACTATTTAATTGTTGTGCTAAAAAAAATCAGATTCTTGTGAAAATTCTAGTTTTTTAATTAGTTTATAGTAATCAAAATAAACCTTAATTTTTTAATATTTTAGTTAAATTGAACTTTAGTATATTTTATAAAATATAATTAAGTTCAATAATTATAGTAAAAATATAAATAATAGTAAATTTTATTATCTTAATAATATTTTCTAGGAGTGAATTCTTTTGTATTTTTCTTTTAAATTTAATCTATAACACATTTTAATTCCATAAAGATAAATAATCCAAGAAATATAAATCCAGAAAAAAGAAAAAAGTAGTGTTGACAATGAACCATATATTGTTGAGTAAGTTTTATTATATATTACATAATAGACAAACAGATTTTTAGTAATAGATAATATTAGAAGAGTAAAAAACGATGAAATTAATGCAGCTTTTTTATATACAAATTTATTTATACTAAATTTAAAAAGTAAGAAAAATATAAACCATGCAATAGTAAATGCAGTTATACTATTTACAATAGAGTTATTATACAAAGATAAAATAATATCTGATATAGTAAATAAAAAAGGAAGAGCAACTAAGAAGATTAAATAAAGAAAAAAAAGTTTATACATTGGTCTTCTTTTAGCTTTATGTATTTTATTAATAATATATTCATAATCTTTAAAAAACATAATAAATACAAAAAACATATATATAATTCCTATATAACCTAATTTAGTAGAATTTGATATGAAATCTTTAAATGAAATAATAAAGTCTTGTGAGTGAGTGGGATTTAAGATATCAAAAATATTTGTTATAAAGATATTTAAATAACTTTGAAATATCTCCATTGTTGAAATAATTGCTATTAAAAGAGTAATTATTGGTAATATAGAAAATATTGTGAAAAAACTAAGACTTGCAGCATAATATGTTGTATCATCATTAAAAAATGAGTCAAGTAACTTAATAAACTTTTTAGAATATTGTGTTACAAGACTTTGTTTTTCCATTTTATAAACCCATTTTAAAAGGATTTAAAATATTATTTGGATCAAAAGCTTTTTTGATACTTCTAAATAGTTCAAGTTCAGCTTCATTAAATGCAATGTTCATAAAAGGTGCTTTTGAAAGTCCAATTCCATGTTCTCCACTTAATGTCCCACCCATATCTACAACAAGTTGGAAAATTTCTTCAATAGCTTTATGACCATCTTCCATCTCTTTTTCATTTGTTTTGTCTTTAACCATTACATTTACATGAATATTACCATCACCTGCATGGCCAAAACAAGGAACATTGAATCCGTATTTTTCCCCAATTTTGTAAATCTCATCAAGAGCTATTGGTAGTTTACTTCTTGGAACTGAAATGTCTTCATTTAATTTTTTTGTTCCATAAATAGCTGTTGCAGGACTAGCATTCTTTCTTGCAAACCATAATGCACTTGAGTGCTCTTCATCTTTTGCACTTATAAAATCTACTGATCCATATTCAGCAAATGCATCTTTTAGTGTTTGTATTTGAGAATCTATTTCTGCTTGGCTACTTCCATCCACATCTCCAACTAAAATTCCACCTGCATTTTGAGGAAGTTCTACTTGAGGAAATTTTTGTTTTAATGCTTTTATTACTAAAGCATCTAAAAATTCCATTGCAACAGGATTTGCTCCACTTGCAAGTGATTTAAATACTGCATTCATTGCTTTATTTACATCAGGAAAAACACCCATATATGTTTGTTTAAATTTTGGTTTTGGAATTAGTTTTAAAGTAATTTCTGTAATAACTGCTAATGTTCCCTCACTTGCAATCAAAATACCAGCAGTGTTATATCCTGCAACATCTTTAATTGTTTTTTTACCAGCTGTAATTATTTCACCATTTGGTAAAACAGCTCTTAATGCAACTACATAATCTTTTGTAATTCCATATTTTGCAGCTCTCATTCCACCTGCATTTTCACTTACATTCCCACCAAGTGTTGAATATTGTTCACTTGCAGGATCTGGAGGATAAAATAGTCCTACCTCTTCAACAGCTTTTTGAAATTCCATATTTATAAGTCCTGGTTGAACAACACCTACCATATTTTCCATATCAATTTCAAGTAGTTTATTCATGTGTCTTTCTAAACTTAAAATAATACCACCATTTGAAGGAAGTGCTCCTCCTGTAAAGCCTGAACCAGCACCTCTTGGAACAATCACTATTTTTTCTTCATTGCAATATTTTAATATTTTAGATATATCTTGTTCATCTTTTGGAAAAACCACCGCATCTGGTTCAAATCTCTCTTTTGTAGCATCATAGCAATAAGCAATTAAGTGAGCTTTATCAGCTTTTACATTTTCACTTCCTACAATACTTTCAAAGTGTTCTAAATGTTTTTTATCTATCATTACTTTAATCCTAAAATTGATTTGTAATAATCATTATACATATCATTTTTATTTACTATTTCATCTTTTTTCATTTCACCCTCAAGTAAAATTTCTTCTTCTGATCTTTCATCATCACCAAAAATATCTTTTAAGAAACTAAGTTCAGTAATACTTTTAATTATACCTTCAAATGGAGCTTCTTCTATTCCACTAATTCTTGTATAAAAAGGCATTTTTTCTGTATCTAGGTAGTTATAAGCTAAAGTATAAAAATCTAAAATAGCAAATGTTTTACTATCAACTACATAAGCTTTATTTTTTATTACAACAAAAATTGTTCCTAGGTTTTGTTCAATTGCAAAATCTTGAATTGTACTTTTAGATGGTAAAGGTTCTCTTTGTGATTTTAAATTTGCTGCAAAAATATCAGAGTGTAAAAATGTATTTAATCTAAATTTTCCCCTTGCAACTTGAAAAGCATCTTGTGAAGGAGCAATTAAAAGTGATTTATCATACATGTAGTTTAAAATTAATGTATCACCGTTTTTAGGATTTGCATTAGAAGTTGGTATTGCATTTTGTTTTAAATCCATAAATGGAATAAATTTGATTTCAGAAGAGTTTTCTGAAGTTTTTGTAACATAAGCATTAGATACGATTAGTTTTTGTCCATCTTCATATTTCTTTAAAACTATGCCACTTTGTCCAACTCTTAAATTCCCAATATCAACAGTAGCAGTTTTATTATTAACATTTTTTATACTAGTTTTAATCTCTTTAAAAGATAAAGGTTTTTGATTTTGAATTTTTAATGCAGCATTATTGTCTACTTTTATTATATCATCAGTTGTTAAAACATATTGATAATTTAATCCCTCATCAGAACTTGTTATTTTTATATCTTTTAGTTTCCAACCATTTTTCTTCATGTCAAGTAGTGATAGTTCACCCTTACAAACACCACCATCTAGTTTTGTTTTTTCTATAGTTGAAGGACTTGTCCAGTCTTTTTTATAGCAAATCGTAGTATCAGCACTTACACTGTTTGCAAATAATAAAGCACTTGATGCTAATAATAGTTTAATTGAAGCTTTTTTCATTATTGTTTTCCTTATTTTGATTGTAACTCTTTTAATTTTTCTTTTACTGCTTCAACATGACCTTTTACTTTTACCTTAGTCCATAAAGCTGCAATTTCACCTTTTGGGTTAATAATAAATGTTGATCTTACTACTCCCATATACTCTTTCCCCATAAATTTTTTAAGTTGCCATATACCAAAGTCTTCACACATTTTTTTATCTTCATCAGATAAAAGAGTAATTGTTAACTCTTTTTTTTCAATAAATTTTCTATGTTTTGCAGTATCATCAGGACTTACTCCTAAAATCACTGCATCTAAATCATCAAACTCTGGTTCGTTCGCAGTAAACTCACAAGCTTCAGTAGTACAACCTGGAGTTAAATCTTTTGGATAGAAGTACAATACAATCCATTTGCCTTTTAAATCTCTTGAATGAATTTCAACATCATCTTGATTTTTTGCACAAAATTCAGGTGCTTTTGATCCAATTTCTAACATTTAAATCCTTTTATTTATTTTATTGCTATAAATGTTGCAAAGTTTACCCACTTAAATAGTACTTCGCAGTGGGAAAAACCTGCATCTAATATCATTTTTTTATTTTCATCATCAGTATATGGTATTAAAACATTTTCTAATGCTTCTCTTTTTTGTGAAATCTCAAATTCACTATAACCTTGTTTTTTCTTAAAATCATAATATGTATCAATGCATTGTTTATTTAAAACTTTGTTTGATGATATTACTTTTTCACTAAATATAAAAATACCATCATCTTTTAAAGAGTCATGTATTTTTTTAATAAGTTTTTCTCTTTGTAGGGGTCTAATAAATTGTAATGTATAGTTTGAAATAACTAATTTTGCATCATCATAAGATGTATCAAGTAAATCTTCATTTTTAAGTTTTATATCAATACCAAATGCTTTACATTTTTTTGAAGCCCTAGAAAGCATTGCACTTGAGTTATCAATACCTACTAAATTTAAATCAACATTTGATTGTTTTCCTAATTCTATAAGTGTTGATGCTGTTGAGCAACCTAAATCATATACCGTATCAGCTTCTTTTAAATAATTTAATGCAAAATCTATAGTTAATTCTTGCATTTGTTTATAAAAAGGAATTGAGCGATTTAGCATATCATCAAATACAGATGCTACATCTTCATCAAACTCGAATTGTTTTTTTATCGATTTTTCAAATATTTTATCTACCATAAGTATATTTTATCTAAATGAATATTAATTATTATTTATCAAAATACTTAAGTGCGTTATTTATATCTTTATCAATTTGCTTTTTTAAATCTTCAAAGTTATCAAATTTTTGATTCTCTCTTATTTTATCAATAAATTCAATTTGAATTTTACCCATAATATTTATTATATCTTCACCAATTATATGGGTTTCTATAGCATAGCTACCATCTGTTGTTACTCTATGGCCTAAAAAAGTTACTGAATTATAAGATTTATCTTTTATTATTGTTTTTGTAATATAAACACCTTCATTTGGAAGAAGAAAGTTTTCAACTGTAAGATTAATAGTAGGAACAAAACTTTTTTTCCCTAAGCCTTGACCTTTTGTAGTTTGACCTATTATTTTATAATTTTTTCCTAAAAGTTCATTTGCTTTTTTTATATTTCCAACTCTAATGAATTCTCTTATATATCTTGAATGAATTGCAAGATTATTATCACATATTTCATCAACAACAATTACCTCTCCCTCAAAAAGTTTCTTAAGTCCTAAAGTATTGTATTTTCTATTTTTACCAAAACAAAAATCAAAACCAACAATAATCTTTTTAAGATTAGGAAACTCTTCTTTTAAAAGCTTTATAAACTCTTCTCCCTCAAGATGTTTAATATTATCAAGAACATAATAGTAAACAGGAAAGTGAGTGTATTCTTGTCTGTTACTTTTAGGAGTAAGATTTGAATGCCCAGATTCAATTACAACAATTGCACCATTTTGATCAAGCTTTTTAAAAAGTTGTTGATGAGCAATATGCATGCCATCAAAGCCACCAATTGCAATAGATGTAATATTTTTTTTATTTATCAAAGTAGAATAACTCTTCTTCATTACCATCTTTTCCTTGTATTTTACTATATGAACTATACTTTAAATTCCAATCAAAAATTTTTGTAGTATCTATAAATCTTTCTCTTGCTCTTAAAATGGCTTTTTTATCTTTTACGACACCTTTTTTATCTCTTTTTATATTTTTACCAACTTCAAATTGAGGTTTAAAAAGTATAATAATTTTATCTTTTGCCAATCTATTTATATCCTCAAGAATATTTAAAATAGATATAAAAGATACATCACAAGTTACTAAATCAAATTCTTTTTCAGATTTAAAATCTCTAATGTCTGTTTTTTCATAAAATAAAATTTTTCCATTATTTTTTATTTTTTCATGTAGTTGATTTGAACCAACATCAACACATGTTACACTATTTACATAATTATTTAGTAAAGTTTGTGTGAAACCACCTGTGCTACTTCCAATATCTAAAGCATTTAAATTTTTTATGTTTATATTTATTTCATCTAAAAAGTATTTAAGTTTATAAGCAGCTCTACTTACAAAAAAATCATCTTCTAAAATCTTTATATCTATTGGTTCTTCTACAATAAAAGAAGGCTTTGTAATTATTTTATTATCTACTTGAACTTTTTTTGATTTAATAAGTTCACTTGCTTTATTTCTACTTTGAATATCAAATTTTTTTGTAAGGTATTGGTCTAATCTCATAAAGATATTATAATATAAAAATATTCAAAAAATGATTATTTATTCTTACATAAGAGAAAAAATGCTTTAATAAAAAAGAATACAAATGAAAAGAGTTAAGATTGAAATATGTAAAAAAAGAGTTTTATGAAATCTTTGAAGAGAAAAAATCAAAATTTATTGCACATCTTTTTCCCTCGAAAAATTTTGATGAAGTAATGAACAGATTAAAAAAAGAACACCCAAAAGCTAGACATCATGTATATGCATATAGATATTTAAATGAATTAGAACAAATTGTTGAAAATAGTAGTGATGATGGAGAACCAAAAGGCACAAGTGGAAAACCATCTTTAAATGTTTTAGCAGGAAATGAACTTATTAATAGTGCAGTAATAATTGTTAGGTATTTTGGGGGAGTTAAATTAGGAACAGGAGGCTTAGTAAGAGCTTATTCTGATTCTGTAAATAAAGTTATAAAAAATAGTGAACTTTTTATATATGAAAAACTTGAAAATTTAACTATAAGGTGTGATTATAGTGAACTTTCAAAGTTGGAGTATGACTTGCAACTTTTAGAAATAAATATCTTAAATAAAGAGTTTAATACTGATGTAACACTTTTTTTGCAAGCTACAAAAGAGAAATTGAATATATTAAAATCAAAACTAGGAAGAAATATAATAACAATTTAAATATATAAGCTTTTAAAAGATATAATTTTTAATATTATTTTTTTAAGGCATTAGTATGAAATATTTTGTTTTATATTCACTACTTATTTTTAATACTTTTTTATTTGCGGAAGATTTAAAAAAAGAGGTTAAGTTTAAAAATTTGGACTTAAATGAATTAATAAAAGTAAGTTCAAAAGTCTTAAATAAAAACATACTTGTAAAAGCTGATATAAAAGGAAAAGTAGATTTTATCTCAGTAAAACCAATATCAAAAAATCAATTGCTTGAAGTATTAAAAAACTCATTAGAATCTTTTGGATATGAACTAATCAATAAAAATAGTTTTTATATAATAAATGAGAAGAAAGAAGAAAAAAAAGAAGAAAAGATTGAACCTAAAGTAATCACAAAAGTAATTGCTTTAAAAAATATTGAAGTAAAACAGTTAAAGAAAATTTTACAAAAATTCAAGTCTATAAATAAATATGAAAAACTTTTTATTTCAAGTGATGATGAATCAAACTCTTTGATTTTGATTGGTAAAGTGCATATTATTAAGAAAATAGAGTCATTAGCAAAAAAATTAGATAAAGATGAACCCCAAATATTTTTGAAAGCAAAAATTGTTGAACTTAATAGTAATCTTGTAAATAAAATCGGATTAAAGTATGGCTTACTTTCAGGTAAAACTTCAAATAGTGGAATTTTTACAATGGCATCAAATTTAAACTCAAACGAAGCAGTAGATTTTGATATAAGTAGTATTGGTTTATCTATTCCCACTTTAAAATCTTCAATATCATTAGGAGCTACATTATCTTTGTTACATCAAAATTATGCATTAAAAATTGTATCTGAACCCTCTATTTTATGTATAAATAATAAAAAAAGTACAATATATGTAGGGCAGAGTATATCTTTAAAGACTTCTTCTACTACAACAAGTGGAGGAAATACAAGTTACTCTTTTGAAAGAAAAGATGTTGGTTTAAAACTAGAGGTTAAACCAAAGTTAAAAAGAGATGATAATAAAGTTAGACTTTATATAAATACTGTTTTAGAGGGGATAAAAAATAGTACAACAAATAACCAACCAGATACAACTAAAAAAAGTGTTTCAACTTTTGCAGTAGTTTCAAATGGAGAGAGTATTATCTTAGGAGGATTAGTTGAAAATAGAAATGAGAAATTAGATGATGAGGTGCCTTATTTCTCTTCTTTACCTATAATTGGTAACTTATTTAAACATAAAAATAATTCTAGTAAACAAAGTAATCTTGTAATTGTAATAACTCCTTATATTATTCCAAAAAATAAAGATATAACTTTTATAAGAGAAGAATTGGCAAAATTAAAAAGATTAGAAGATTTATTACTTATAAAAAGTACACAAAATAAAAATGTTCACAATGAAAATAAATATTTAAAGCTACATAATCAAAGAGTAAAGAATCTTCTTGAAGGAAGATAGATTATTTTACAGTTGTCTTTGTTAGTAATGCATCTTCTATTAGTGAAGATTTAATACTTTTTATTTGAGAGTTTAATATCTTATTACAATCTGAACATAGTGTAATTAAATTTTCAAAATTATAACCACCTCCATTTGCTAAAGGTCTAATAAGAATGATTTGTGCATCTATTAGTTCAATATTTAATCCACATCTTTTACATTTACAATTATCTCTTCTATATGTAAACTCTTTTCTTTTTGACCAATCATTTGGTAGTTTTTCTTTTATTGGTTTACAGTTTTGTTCATAAGTACTCCAAAGAAAATCTTTGTGAATACATTTTTGAGTTTCAAGTTCATACTCAAAATCAAAAAATTGAGAAACTAAATCTTCAATAACTAATATTTGTCTAAGTTTTGCATCTTTTTCCATTTTAGTTTTTTGAATAATTGAATAGTCAAATTCTATTTTAGGATAGTATGTGTGTAAATAGTTTTTTATATTCTCTTCGAAGGTTTCAAAGTCACCTTGTCTTGTAAAAAAATTATATACTTTTTTTCTATAAATATATAATGGAGTCAATAAAATAATTATTATACTTCCAATGATAATAAAATCTGTATCAAGTATCATCTATACTAACTTTGGATTAATTAAGTGATTATTTAAAGACTTTTTGGCTTCTTCAAAATTTCCTGCGGCAAGATTTTTTAGTTCATCTATGTGTAAAACTGGAAGATTAACCTCTCTTCTTGCAATTTTATTTAACTCTTTTCTATTAAAATCAAATATGTAAAAATCATTTAAATTATCAACTACAATAAAATCTGCACCTTTATCAAAGGCTTCAAGAAGTACCGTTGAGGCTAATTTAAAAGTGAACTCTTTATTTATATGAAAACTATTTTTTGCCAAATCAATTGAAGAGTTTTCAATATGAATTATTTTTGCTTCTAATTTATTTAAATAGTTTAAAACATTATCACTATTACTATAATATGAAATATTAAATTCATTAAAGTTATTTTCAATATTTTCACTACTAGCTTTTTCAATTGAAATACTATTTTTTTTATTTATTTTAAAGTTTTGTTTATTCTCTTCTTTATCAATACTTAATAAATTTCTTAAATTTAAAATAATTTTTTCTATACTATCATCTATATTAAATACTCTATTTTCTAAATTTGTATGATATTGTATTCCAAATTCGCATGTTTTAAGAATATTAAGTATCTCTTCTTTATTTTGATTATTTTCATTTATTAAATCATTTGCTAAAAGTAAGATTGCATCTCCAATATAGTCTTTTTCAAAGTTTAATGTATTTGAAGCATAATAATATATTTTGTAATCTTCATATTTTTTAATATCTTTTTTTGAAATAAACTTTTCTAGTAAAGATAGTTTTGAATAAAAATCATCTTCATTTATAAGTAGATCATTCATACATCTTTTAGTACTAATAGGTTCAATGGTGATTTCATTTCCTACTTTATTTACTAATTCCATTAAATTGATTTCGCAACTTGTAAAGATATTATTTACTTTTACTAAAAACGAGTCACAACTTTCATAATAAAAACTCTCTTCTTTATTTATACTATTTAACAAATCTAAAAGAGATTTTTCATTTTCAATATTTAAATAATATTTCTTATAATATGGTAAGTAATCAGATTTGTAATCAAATTTAAATAATGATACTTCTAGTTTCATTTTTTGCCTTTACTTTTTATTCATTGTGTCTTTGAATATCAACACCAATTTCACTAAGTTTTTTTTCTAAATTTTCATATCCTCTATCAAGGTGATAAATTCTATGAATATCTGTTTCTCCTTGTGCAACTAATGCTGCTAGGACTAAAGCAGATGATGCTCTTAGGTCTGTGGCCATAACATCTGTACCATTTAATTTATTTGCAGTACCATTTATTGTTGCTATATTGCCATTTAGGTGAATATCTGCACCCAATCTTAATAATTCACTAACATGCATAAATCGATTTTCAAATAATCTTTCATCAATTGTACTCGTTCCATTTGCTTGAGTTGCAAGTGCCATAAACTGTGCTTGCATATCTGTAGGAAAACCAGGATATTCAGAAGTTACTATATTTACAGGTTTTATATCTTCTGTAGGCATAATAGTTAAACTATTTTCTTCTTGTATGATTTCAAAATTCATCTCTTCAAGTTTTGAAATTATAGCTTCTAAATGTAAAGGGATAATATTTGTAATTGTAAGTTTAGAGTTTGTAATAGCAGCTGCACACATATATGTCCCAGCTTCAATTCTATCAGGAATGATATTAAAGTCTTTAAATTCAAGTAGTTTTCCCTTACTTCCTTGTATTATAAGTTTTGAAGTTCCAACTCCTTTTATATCAACTCCTGCATCTTGAAGCACTTCACATAATTGAACAATTTCTGGTTCTTTTGCTGCATTAATAATTGTAGTTGTTCCTGTTGCTAAACTAGCAGCCATAATTATATTTTCAGTACCACCAACAGTAACTTTATCAAATACAATCTTTGCTCCTTTTAACCCATCTTCACAACTTGCTTGAATATATCCGCTTTTTATTTCAATTTTTGCACCCATTTGTTCTAAGGCTTTTAGATGTAAATCCACAGGTCTTTGTCCAATTGCACAACCACCAGGAAGAGAAACTTCACAATGTCCAAATCTAGCTAATAAAGGTCCTAAAACTAAAATTGAAGCTCTCATTGTTTTTACAATGTCATAAGTTGCTTTTGTATTATTAATAGTTGATGTTTCTACATGTATTGTATGTTCATTTTTTGAATAAGAACTACCAAGCTTTTCTAATAATTTTAATAAAGTATTAATATCTACTACATCAGGTAAATTCCCAATTTCTATTTTATTTTTAGCTAAAATAGTAGAAGCTAGAAGAGGAAGTGCTGCATTTTTAGCTCCAGAAATACTAATTTTTCCCTTAAGTTTTTTATTACCAATTATTTTTAAATATTTCATTATTATCCTAGTTGTATATAATTATATGTATGAGTTTATATTCTATCAAATTATTGCTAAAAAGATTAGTAGTAATATTTACCTAAAAACAATAATCTTGCTTTAATTATAAACACAATAGAATTTCGCTTTAAAATTTAGGATGTATTATGAAAGAAGATGTTTCTTTAGGAATAAAGTATATGTTATTTGCTTCTTTAATGTTTGCTTTTATGGGAGCTAGTGCTAAAGAACTTAGTGACTCTGTTAGTTCAGTTGAGGTGGTGTTTTTTAGAAATTTATTTGGTGTTGCAATAATACTATTTTCAGTTTATAGAAAACCTTTAGTTCAAGAAGGAGGGAAACCTTTACTTTTAATTTTTAGAGGAATGGCTGGTTTTATTGCATTGTTAATGTTTTTTTATAATATTGCTGAAATCTCTTTAGCAGAAGCCATGACTTTTTCAAAAACCTCTACAATCTTTACAGCAGTATTTGCTTATATTTTTGTAAAAGAAAAATTGGGATTTAAAGGTTGGGTTGGTGTATTTATAGGTTTTATTGGAATACTATTTATAACCAAATTTGATGGAAGCACATTAGAAAAGACTGATTGGTTAGGAATTTTAAGTGGTGTTGGAGCAGCACTTGCTTATACTTCAATTAGAGAATTAAGAAAATATTATGATAGTAGGGCAATTGTTTTATCCTTTATGGGAATTGGAACAATAGGACCTTTACTTTTAATGTTAGTTGCAGAGTTTTACTCTCCTTCTACACTTGATTTTATGTTAGAAACTTTTGTTATGCCAAGTGGTAAAGATTGGTTTTTTATTATATTATTGGGAGTTTTTGCAACATATGCACAAATTTATATGACAAAAGCATACTCTTGTGCAAAGGCAGGCATTATAGGTACTATTTCTTATGCTAATATTGCATTCTCCATTATATTAGGGATGTTCTTAGGTGATGCATTTCCTGACATTTGGATTATTTTAGGTATACTTTTAATAGTAATTAGTGGATTTTTAGTTTCGTTGAAAAAGGATTAATGTGAACAATACTGTATTAATAATAGACATTACAATAGCATTATTTGTTATAATAATCATAGCTTGGTATGTGCATGATAAGTATGTACAAAGAGATCATCAGTTGTTAGTTAATTATCCAATTATTGGTAGGCTTAGATATGTTTTTGAAGAATTCAGAGAGCCTTTTAGACAATACTTTGGTGATGAAAAATTTTATGAGTCAAAAGATAAATTAGATTGGGTATATAAAGCAGCAAGAGATGTTCCCAATTATGCGTCATTTTCCCCTTCTCAACCTTTACCTAAACCAAAATTTATGCTAAGGCATGCCACTATCGTATTAAATGAAGATGAGGTAGATACACACTTTGAAGTGGTATTTGGTGAAAAAAGAAAATATCCATATCATGCAAAATCAATTATTGCAAGAAGTGCAATGAGTGATGGTTCTATCTCACCTGAGGGTACAAGAGCTTTTGTAAGAGGTTCTTTTATGGGAAATTTCCCAATTAATTCAGGTGAGGGTGGATTAACATCAAACTTCTTTGTTACACATAGAAATTATAAGCCTGAGTATATGACTGTGGTTCATGGAAATATTTTTCAAAGAGTTTGCAAAAAGATAGTACAAAAATTATTTAATGGTGCAATGTCAGCAGATGCATACAGAAGTTTAGTATTTAAAAAAGATCCAGAAGCTGAAACTTATGTTTTTGATTTAAAGTCAGAAATATTTCATAGACCAAATTGGGAAGCACCACTAGAAAACTTTCCAAAAGAAGTTCCTCAAGATATGCCTGATATTATATTGCAATTAAGTTCAGGTTTGTATGGAGCTAGGGATAAACAAGGAAATTTTGACCCAGATAGATATCAAAAAACTATGAGATTTTGTAAAATGACTGAAATTAAAATGGCACAAGGGGCAAAACAAACTGGTGGGAAATTAATTGCAGATAAAGTAAGCCCAGCAATAGCATATTATAGAAATGTTGAAGCACATAAAGATTTATTTTCTCCAAACAGATTCCCATATGCAAATAGTGTTGAAGAGTTATTTGATTTTGTTGGTAAACTTCAAGAACTATCTGAGAAACCAGTTGGTATAAAAATAGTTATTTCTGATATAGAAAATATAGAACCTTATGCAAAAGAGATTAAAAAAAGAGTTGATGCAGGTAATGATGCATATCCTGATTTTATATCTATTGATGGTGGAAGTGGAGGAAGTGCAACCGCTCCAATTGAAATGATGGAAAGAATAGGTCTTAATGCAAGAGACTCTATATTTTTAGTTGATAAAATCTTAAGAGATTATGATGTAAGAGATAAAATAAAAATAGTTGCTAGTGGAAAAGTTTTAACTCCAGATGATTTAATCATTATTTTATCTTTAGGCGCAGATTTTGTTCAAATTGCAAGAGGTTTTATGATGAGTGCAGGATGTATTAGAGCTAGATATTGTTCAGGAACAAATGGTCATGAATGTCCAGTTGGTCTTGCTACTCAAGATAAAAGTAAAAGAAAAAAATATTTTGTTTATAAACATGCAAAATATGTAAGGGATTATCATAATAACTTACTAAAAGGTGTGAGAGGTCTTTTAGCAGTAATGGGACTTAAAAATGTAAATCAATTAAATAAACATAGATTGATTTTTCTTGATAAAGATTCAAAAGTGCATGATAATATTGATAGTGTATTTAAACGAAGACTTGATATAGGAAAAGATTTAGGAGATGAATATCATGAACTTAGATAAAGTTATCGCAGGTTTTTTTATTATTTTAGCTATGACAATAAACTTTGGGTTCTTTTATGGCGATATGGACTCTTTAGAAATGCATAGTAAATATGAATTATTTGCAGCTATTATTATTAATATAATTGCAACAACATTAAAACTTGGTGATAAAACACAAATGGGTTCAGTTTTACTAGCAACATCATTAGTTGCTGATATCCAATTAATTAGTGCAGCAGTTATTTGGACAGTTGCAGAATATGCTTATACAATAGATAGAGAAATTGTTGGAATGATTATCTCTTTATCAGGTGGGGCATTACTTGCAAATATTACTTCAGTTACATTATATGTTGGTGAAACAATAAAATCTAAAAGATAGGTTTAAAAGTGAAGAATAGTTCTTTATTTATCATTCTTTATCGAATGAGAGTACCTTTTTTAGTGATTATTATAGCCTATACAATAGCAATAACTGGCTTAGTTTTAATCGAAGGTAAGGATCCTAGTGGGAATCCTTATCAGATGTCTATTTTCGATGCATTTTATTTTGTTAGTTACACAGCAACTACTATAGGATTTGGAGAAACTCCTTATGAGTTTACATACGCTCAAAGAATTTGGGTGAGTTTTTCAATTTATATTACAGTAATTGGATGGTTTTATGGTATTGGTTCTTTAGTTAGACTTTTACAAGATAAACTATTTTTACAAGAGATTGAAAAAAGTAGATTTAAAAGACAAATTAAAAATCTAAAACAAAAATTCATAATAATATTAGGCTATAATCAAATTACTAGTGAAATAATAAAAAGAGCAATAGCTCAAGATATTAGAACTGTAGTAATTGAAAAAGGTGTAATTAAAGGTAATGAGCTTTTATTAGAAAATTTTACTCCCACAGTACCCTTGCTAATGAGTAATGCACATAGTTCAAAATCATTAGAAGAAGCAGGGATTAAAAAAACAAATTGTAAAGGTTTAGTTGCTCTTTTTGAAGATGATTCTTTAAATTTAAGAATTGCATTAACTTCAAAACTCTTAAATAAAAATGTAAAATTAGTCATAAAGTCAACTACTGAAAATCATACAGAAAACTTAAAAGATTTGGATGTTGAAATTGTTGCTAATCCATTTTCAATAATAGCAAAAGAGATAAATATGGCTTTGACTGCTCCTAATTTACTAAAATTAGAAAAATGGCTATTTAAAGTTGACACTCTTAATTCTTCTTTACCTCTTTTCCCAAAAGGTAAATATATAATTTGTGGTTTTGGAAGAATGGGACAAAGTGTTTATGATAAATTAAAAACAAATAATATAGAAGCCCATTTTATAGAAATAGAAAAGAAAAATGTAGAGTTTAAAAATACTGACTTTACAAAACTAACATATGCAAATGCTGATGATAAAGATACTTTATTGGAAATTGGAGTAACAAACGCAGTTGCAATAATAGCAGCAACAAATAATGACACAACAAATTTATCAATTTTAGCTACTGCAAAAAAGTTAAATCCAAAAATAATGACAATTGTAAGAGAAAATGAAATGGAAGACTTTTCAATTTTTAAAAGTGCAAATATAGATCATATTTTTATGCCAGCTAAAATCTTAATCAATAAAACTACCAATGCTTTAATAAATCCACTCTCAGATCTATTTAGTAGAATTATTTCAGAAAAAGATGAAATGTGGGCTGCAAAATTAGTTAGAAGACTTTTTGAAACAATAGATGAAAATCCACTTTTATTTGAAATTGAGTTAGATTTTGAAAAAGCACCTGAAGTTGCAAGATACTTAAAAATAAAAAAAGAGATAGAGTTAAAAATATTTAGAGTATCATTACACAATAAAGAACAAAAAAACAACGTTGTACCTTTGTTGATATTAAGGGATAAAGAGGAAATTTTACTTCCTTTATGGGATACAAAATTACAATTTGATGATAAAATTCTTTTTGCTTGTGATGAGCATGCAAAAAATGATATAGAGTATATATCTCAAAATATTTATGAATTTTACTATGCTTTAACAGGAAAAGAAAAAAGAACTATTTTTAAAGGATTATTTAAATGATTATTTTAACAGGACCATGTGTATTAGAAGATAGAGATACAGTAATGAAAATTGCAGAGAGTTTAAAACCATTAAGTGAAGATAAAAGAGTCGAGTTTTATTTTAAAGCTTCATTTGATAAAGCAAATAGAACAAGTATTAGTTCTTATCGAGGTCCTGGATTAGATGAAGGCCTTAAAATATTTGAAGAGGTTAAAAAACAGTTCGGATATAAAGTTATCACAGATATACATGAATCTTATCAAGCAAAACCAGCTTCGCAAGTTATGGATATTTTACAAATACCAGCTTTTTTATGTAGACAAACTGATCTTTTAGTTGAATCTGCAAAAACAAACTGTAAAATCAATATTAAAAAAGGGCAGTTTTTAGCAGCTGATGCTATGAAACATCCTGTTGAAAAAGTTTTACAAACAAGAGGTGTTAATACTATAAATTATGATACTTCTAAAGAAAATGGTGTTTGGTTATGTGAAAGAGGAAACACATTTGGTTATGGATCATTAGTTGTTGATATGAGAAATTTAATACTAATGAGAGAATATGCCCCTGTTATTTTTGATGCGACACACTCTGTTCAAATACCAAGTACAGGTGGAACTACAGGAGGTAATTCAAAGTTTGTACCACATATGGCAAGAGCAGCTGCTAGTGTTGGTGTTGATGGATTCTTTTTTGAAACACATACTAACCCAACAATAGCTAAAAGTGATGGGCCAAATATGCTTAAAATTGATGAACTTTATAAAACAGTTGAAGATATTTTTGCAATAAAAGAAGCTTTAAAAAATTAAAGCTTTAATTTCTTAATTTTATTTTAGATATAATCGCAAAATATGAATAATATAAATAGCTAATTAATAGCTTTAAAATTGGAGTAAAGATGAATATTATAGAAGGTAAATTAAGACTAAATGGTAATGAAAAAGTTGCCATTATAAATGGAAGATTTAATCATATTATTACTGATAGATTAGTTGAAGGTGCAAAAGATGCATTTATAAGACATGGTGGTAATGAAGAGAATTTAGATTTATTATTAGTTCCTGGTGCATTTGAAATTCCATTCGCATTAGAAAAAGCATTAAAAAGTGGCAAATATGATGCTGTATGTTGTGTTGGTGCAGTAATTAGAGGTGCCACTCCTCATTTTGATTATATTTCAGCAGAAGCAACAAAAGGTATAGCAACTGTAACATTACAATATGGTAAACCTGTATCAAATGGAGTTTTAACAACAGATACAATTGAACAAGCAATTGAAAGAGCTGGTTCTAAAGTTGGTAACAAAGGTTCAGAAGCAATGGTAACAATTATAGAGATGTTAGACTTATATAACGAGTTAGGAAAATAATGGCTACAAGAACACAAGCAAGAGAATCAGTAATAGGTTTATTATATGCAGTTGATTTAGGTAATGAAGGAATAATAAATTTTATTGATGAGATATTAGAAGATAAAAAAATAAGAAATAAGCAAAAGACTTTTGCAATAAATCTTTTTAATGGTGTAATTGATAATTTAGACGAAATTGATAAAGAGATTGAATCTCATCTAACTCAAGGTAAAATTATAGATTTAGGAAATGTAGAAAAAGCAATATTAAGACTTGCTGTTTATGAAACTTTATTTGGTGAATTAGATAAACCAATTATTATAAATGAAGCAATAGAGTTATCAAAAAGACTTGCAAGTGATAATGCACCAAAATTTATAAATGGTGTTTTAGATAAAATCAAAAGGCAAAAATAGTGAAATTATGTATATCTTTAGATTTACCTACTGCAAAACAAAATCTAGATTTAGTAAAAAACATAACTAATGTTGAATTAAATAAAGAGATTTGGTTAAAAGTAGGATTTAGAACTTATTTAAGGGATGGAAAATCTTTTTTAGAAGATATAAAAAAGATAAATAAAGATTTTAAAATTTTTCTTGATTTAAAATTATATGATATACCTAATACTATGGCTGATGCAGCTGAAGATATTTCAAAGTTTGGACTTATTGATATGTTTAATGTTCATGCAAGTGCTGGAAAAGTTGCAATGAAAGAAGTAATGAATAGGATTAAAAATATTCCAAATAGACCACTTGTTTTATCTGTAACAGCTCTTACTTCATTTGATAATGATAATTTTAGAGCTGTATATAATGAAGATATTGATACAAAAGCTAGAAAGTTTGCTATTGATTCATTTGATTCTGGGCTTGATGGTGTAGTTTGTTCAGCATATGAAAGTAAAGATATAAAATCAAGTACATCAGAAAACTTTATAACTTTATGCCCAGGTATAAGACCTTTTGGAGAAGACTCAGGTGATCAAAAAAGAGTTGCAGATATCACAAAAGCTAAAGAAGAGCTTGTTGATTTTATTGTTGTTGGAAGACCTATTTATAAATCACCAAGACCTAAAGAGATAGTAGAAAAAATAATTAATACTATTTAAAACGATAAAAAACACTTGAATTTATAAGTAATTAAATAAAATCATTTATTTTAAGTGTTTTTTAAGTCACTAAGCATTATAATTCTCGTCCAGTTTTTGAGGTAATCAAAAAACTGTAAATTGGACAGATGGGTGAGCTGGCTGAAACCACTTCCCTGCTAAGGAAGCGTACTGGCAACGGTACCGAGGGTTCGAATCCCTCTCTGTCCGCCATAAAAATAAATAATGGAATTGGGTCATTAGCTCAGCTGGTTAGAGCACTCGGCTCATAACCGAGTGGTCGGAGGTTCGAGTCCTCCATGACCCACCAGTTGCGGGAGTAGCTCAGTTGGCTAGAGCTTCTGCCTTCCAAGCAGATTGTCGCG
>ERZ794982.134-NODE-134-length-25109-cov-4.294165_pt1 | contig 25109 bp, 26 predicted proteins | sample MGYA00433071_ERZ794982 | MGnify/ENA primary metagenome ERZ794982 (study PRJEB30140, sample SAMN00862574) | bioreactor metagenome | study: EMG produced TPA metagenomics assembly of the Bioreactor inoculated with sediment Metagenome (bioreactor metagenome)...
GAACAAAACCCAGCGGCGCCAATAAAAGAGATACTACGCAACAACGCACGATTCAACTTGGACATATAATGCAGTCCTTAGCACTAATGCTTCTGAAGTATTATTATTATTTACATTAATGATATTTATCATAACAATAAAATAAACAACTAGATGTAATCGATAACACAAAACAAAAGATAGGCATAAAAAAAGCGGCTATTAGCCGCTTAGTTTTCAAGAATTACCGTTGCTACTGCATAATGCCGTTCGTCAGAAATGGAAATGTGGCAACTAAGCACTTGCCTGCTAGTAGCTATTTCTAGCGCTTTACCTGATAAGGTTAAACAGGGTTTACCTGAGGCATCATTACTTATAGTAAAGTCGTGAAAGGATACTCCCATCGCGATACCGGTACCTAAAGCTTTTGAGGCGGCTTCTTTTGCGGCAAATCGCTTAGCCAAAAATCGCCCTTGTTGCTTCGTCTGATGAAAACTTTCCATCTCAGAAGCCGTCAAAATTCGATTCGCAAACGCTGCCCCCGTTCGAGCGAGTGCTTTTTCCACTCGCTCAATCTCAGCAATGTCTGTCCCTAAACCGACAATTGCCATTGGTTACTTACGCGCTTCAACCATCAGCGCTTTCATCTCTTTAACTGCTTTTTCTAAGCCGTCAAACGCCGCGCGACCAATGATAGAGTGACCAATGTTTAGCTCATAAAACTCTGGAATCGCCGCAATTGCTGCCACATTGTGGTAAGTCAAACCATGACCAGCATTGACCATGATGCCTAGACCGGCAGCGTAGCTTGCGCCTGCTGCAATCTTCTTCAATTCAGCTTGTTGCTCTGCTTCCACTTCTGCGTCAGCGTAATGACCAGTGTGAAGCTCGATAAACGGTGCACCACAGGCTTTCGCTGCATCGATTTGTGCACGGTCTGCGTCGATAAATAGTGATACTTTAATGCCTGCAGCCGTTAGTTTTTCAGTCGCTGCTTTCACTTTTTCAAAGTGACCAACAACATCCAAGCCACCTTCAGTGGTTAATTCTTCACGTTTTTCTGGGACTAAGCACACGTATTCTGGTTGAGTTTCTAAAGCGATCTCTACCATCTCATCAGTCACAGCCATCTCAAGATTCATGCGCGTTTGTAGCGTCTCACGTAGAATACGTACATCACGATCTTTAATATGGCGGCGGTCTTCACGTAGGTGTACGGTAATACCATCAGCACCTGCTCGCTCAGCGATTTCAGCTGCATGCACAGGATCTGGGTACTTAGTACCACGTGCATTACGTAGCGTAGCGATATGGTCGATGTTAACACCTAGGTAGATTGAGCTCATGTTCTAATACTCCGTGCTCGGGGAATGCTTGAGATAAACAGTTCCCTACTTTTTAATGGTTTGCCGCCAAGGTAAGGTTTTAGCGCGATACGAGTAAAGCGCTTTGCGGCTTGTAATTGTTGTTTGGTTATAAATCTACGTTCGCTTATCGCGATCAGTTCATCACCCTTAAAGGAGAGGTTATCAAGCCTGACCGATGCAATAAACCCTTTCTGATCACGATAACGATAAGTCATCGAAGGATCTATCGCTTCTCCGCTACCTGCGCAGTGCAAAAAATCGACACCATAGCCTAAAGCAGCTAAAAGTGCGAGTTCGAAGCGTCTTAGCGCGGGTTCAGGGTTGTCCGCTTGGGCTAACTCGGTCAATGCATGTAAGTAATCATGAAACAACCCTGGCATTGGCACTTCCGCCATCAAAACTCGCCCAAGAAGCTCATTGACGTACATGGCTGAATAGAGATAAATGCCAGTCAATGGCAAGCCAAGGCTTATTGGCTCAGCTTGGCGAAGTGTCTTCATTGAACTATTGCCAGACCACTTGAGTAACAAAGGAGTGAATGGTTGCAATGCCCCTTTTAGATTCGATCGCTTACTGCGCGCACCTTTCGACATAATACTAACGCGACCGTACTCCTCACTGAATACATCGAGAATTAAACTCGATTCACTGTAAGGTCGACGGTGAAGTACAAAACAGCGCTGTAAGCCTTCTGAAGACATAGTTTTCTATACGTATTCCATAGCAAAAAGGAGCCTTTCGGCTCCTTTTAAAGACTAACTCGGAGCGAAGCAGTATCGCCTGACTTAGTTATAAATCGTCAATGTAACCAAGAGAACGCAGTGCACGTTCATCATCAGCCCAGCCCGATTTCACTTTAACCCAAGTTTCAAGATAAACCTTGCGACCGAACAACTCTTCCATATCTAGACGAGCTTCGCGACCGATAGTTTTGATTTTCTCGCCACCTTTACCAATCACCATTTTCTTCTGACCGCTACGTTCAACTAAGATCAGCGCATTAATATGGAATCCGTCTGTCTCAGGGTTATAGTCGAAACGTTCAATTTCAACGGTTACTGAGTAAGGTAACTCTTCGCCCGTGAATCGCATCAGCTTTTCACGCACAATTTCAGACGCCATAAAACGCTGAGAACGGTCAGTAACGTATTCTTCTGGGAAATGATGCACCGCTTTAGGTAGATGTTCGCGCACATGCTTACGCAGTACTTCGACGTTCTTACCATGCTTAGCTGAAATTGGCACGATGTCGACGAAATCCATCAACTTCGACAAATCCGCCATGTGTAACATCACATCATTACGATCGGTCACCACGTCAACTTTATTGATACAAAGTACCACTGGGAAGTTCGCGTTGCGTAACTTGTTAAGTACCATTTCGTCGTCGTTGGTCCAATGCGTACCATCCACTACAAAAAATACTAAGTTCACATCACTCAGCGATGAGCTTGCCGCGCGGTTCATCAAGCGGTTGATGGCACGTTTCTCTTCAATGTGTAATCCCGGTGTATCAACGTAAATCGCTTGGTAATCACCATCAGTATCCACACCCATGATGCGGTGACGCGTCGTTTGCGGTTTACGCGAAGTGATCGAAATTTTCTGACCCAAAATTTGGTTCAGTAACGTTGATTTACCTACGTTAGGACGACCAACAATGGCAACAAAGCCACAGTGTTGGTTCTCTGGTGATACTTCTTTCTTCGTATCACCCGATGCAAAATATGCATCGATATCAAATTCGTTGTTGTCTGTTGAATCAGCCATTGGTCAATTGCTCTAATGCCGTTTCCGCAGCCGCCTGTTCTGCCTTGCGACGACTGGTACCCTTGCCGATTACAGGTGATCCGATACCTGCAACTTCACATGACACAGTAAACTCTTGGTTGTGTGCCTCACCTTTAATATTAGTCACTGTGTAAGCAGGCAGTGGTTTTCTGCGACCTTGTAAAAACTCTTGAAGGCGAGTTTTCGGATCTTTCTGCGATACACCGGGCATAATTGCATCAAGGCGAGTTTGGTACCAGCTCAGCACAACACCGCGAACCACTTCAATGTCACTATCTAGGTAGATAGCACCAATGATGGCTTCAACAGCATCGGCTAGAATTGAGTCACGGCGGAAACCGCCACTTTTCAACTCACCTGGACCTAATTTTAAGTAATCTCCTAGAACGAATTCACGCCCTAACTCAGCCAATGTGTTACCACGCACAAGCGTTGCACGCATACGGCTCATATCACCTTCATTTACTTTAGGAAAACGGTGATAGAGATCATCAGCAATGACAAAACTTAAAATTGAATCGCCCAGAAACTCAAGACGTTCATTGTGTTTACCATTAGCGCTGCGGTGAGTCAGCGCTAGGTTGATAAACTCGGCACTATTAAAATTGTAGCCGAGTTTTTTCTCTAGTAATGCGATTGGAGAATTCATACTCTCTCGATTTCGTTAGTTAATACCACCGATGCGGTTAAAGCGCACACCAGTTGGGATCCAAGTAGGTAAAATGCTGTCGTCACTGCGCTCAAATTCAAAGCTGATCCAGATACCAACGGCTTTACCGACTAAATTAGCTTCTGGAACAAAGCCCCAGTAGCGACTGTCAGCACTATTGTCACGGTTATCACCCATCACAAAGTAATGACCTTTAGGAACAACCCACTCACTGACACCAGGACGAGGCTGATATGCCTCAACGCGGTCACGGCGCAATGGATTGACCAAAATTTGGTGTTCATGTTGACCCAGTTTTTCATTCATCTGAATCATTGGGACGCCATTTTGAGCAAACTGACTCTCTTCAACATCAGAGAGTTTTACTTGCTTACATGAACGCTCGCCCACTTTTTGAATACAAATATCTTTGTCTTCACTGTAGTGAACCGTATCACCAGGTAAACCCACTACACGCTTAATGTAGTCAATGCTTGGCTGTGGCGGGTATTTGAATACCACAACATCGCCACGCTCAGGTTTGCCCGTTTCAACCAGTTGAGTGCGCCATACTGGGTCTTTCAGACCGTAAGCGTACTTTTCAACTAAGATAAAGTCCCCAACCAGCAAGGTTGGCATCATTGAGCCTGACGGGATTTGGAACGGTTCGTAAACAAATGAACGTAGCACCAATACAAAAGCGATCACGGGGAAAATCGATACGCTATTTTCCACCCACCATGGCTGAGCTTTGACTTTTTCAATCGCAGCCGCATCTAAACCATTCGTTTGCGCTTCAACTTCAGCAAGCTTTAACTGTCGTTTCTTCGCAAATACTAGCTTCTCAAGAACCCAAACAACGCCAGTTGCTAGAGTAACTAGAACTAGGATAAGTGAAAAAGTATTCGCCATTGATTTCCCTTACTTTCAAAAATGCGAAAGTGAAAGAGCCGGAACCCTTTCACTTACTTTAATTATCTTACTGAGCGAGTGCCCAATTGATTAATCTTTACCAACATGAAGAATGGCGAGGAATGCTTCTTGAGGCAGTTCAACGTTACCGATCTGCTTCATACGTTTCTTACCTTCTTTCTGTTTCTTCAACAGTTTTTTCTTACGGCTGATATCACCACCGTAACATTTTGCGATTACGTTTTTACGCAGCTGTTTCACAGTAGAACGCGCAATGATGTGGTTACCAATCGCCGCTTGAATAGCAATATCAAACATTTGACGAGGAATGAATTCTTTCATCTTCTCAACCAACAAACGACCGCGGCTTTGCGATTGATCTTTGTGAGTAATGATTGCCAATGCATCCACTTTGTCGCCGTTTAGCAACACGTCCACACGAACCATGTCTGAAATTTCAAAACGTTGGAAGTTGTAATCAAGTGATGCATAACCGCGTGACGTTGATTTCAAACGGTCAAAGAAGTCCAATACGACTTCTGCCATTGGGATATCGTACGTCACCGCTACTTGGTTACCGTGGTAAACCATGTCAACTTGCATACCGCGTTTTTCAACACATAAGGTAATCACGTTACCTAGGTAGTCTGCTGGTACTAAAATATTACAGCGAGCAATCGGCTCACGCATTTCGTCAATATCGTTAAGTGCCGGCAGTTTAGCTGGGCTATCGACATATAGAATCGTACCATCGGTCTTTTTAACTTCGTACACTACCGTTGGTGCTGTTGTGATTAGGTCTAGATCGTATTCACGCTCTAAACGCTCTTGAATAATTTCCATGTGCAGCATGCCAAGGAAACCACAACGGAAACCAAAACCAAGTGCAGCTGAGCTTTCTGGCTCATAGAAAAGAGACGCATCGTTTAGGCTCAGTTTACCTAGTGCGTCACGGAAGTTTTCATAATCATCCGATGATACTGGGAATAAACCTGCATATACCTGAGGCTTCACTTTCTTAAAGCCTGGTAGTGCCGTCTCACAACCATTTTTCGCAAGAGTTAGCGTATCACCCACTGGCGCGCCTAAGATATCTTTGATACCACAAACCACCCAGCCCACTTCACCAGTATTTAGCCCGTTAGTATCAACTTGCTTCGGCGTGAAGATACCAATACGGTCTACACCCCAAATTTGACCGGTGCTCATCACTTTGATCTTGTCGTTTTTCTTGATTGAGCCGTTTTTAACACGAACCAATGAAACAACGCCAAGGTAATTATCAAACCATGAGTCAATAATTAGCGCTTGTAGTGGCGCATCAGGATCACCTTCTGGTGCAGGGATAGCCGATACGATGTTTTCTAGAACATCATCAACACCGAGACCCGTCTTCGCACTACAGCGAGTAGCTTCCATTGCATCAATGCCGACGATTTCTTCAATCTCTTCAGCAACACGCTCAGGTTCTGCCGCAGGCAAATCGATTTTGTTTAGGATTGGCACTACTTCCAAATCCATTTCGATTGCGGTGTAACAGTTTGCAAGAGTTTGAGCTTCTACACCCTGCCCTGCATCTACAACAAGCAATGCACCTTCACACGCTGCTAGAGAGCGAGATACTTCATAAGAGAAGTCAACGTGTCCAGGAGTGTCGATAAAGTTGAGTTGGTATGTTTCGCCGTCTTTTGCAGTGTAATCAAGAGTCACACTCTGCGCTTTGATGGTGATACCACGTTCACGTTCCAGGTCCATTGAGTCAAGAACTTGGGCTGCCATTTCACGATCGCTTAATCCTCCACATACTTGGATTAGACGGTCTGAAAGGGTCGACTTACCATGGTCGATGTGGGCGATAATCGAAAAGTTACGAATGTGCTTCATGATTTGGGGTGACTAAACTCTTTTAAATAGGACATAAGAAAGCCGCCATTTGACGGCATTTCAATCAAGTTGGCAGATTCTATCCAATTTTGATACCCAAGTCACTTGAGTATTTCAGTGGATAGGTTCTCCCAAGACTCTTAATAAGATGACTTGTTGTGATGATTGCTGCTCTAGCCTACTAGATAGGCGCTTCGCTAGTGCTATTCCCAAGACAGCAAATAACGCTGAAAATAGAATAACGATACCTTCTCCAAGCCCTAAAAGTGGTGCAACCCAGAGATTTGCAACCATCGCGCCTAAGATAAGCGCGAATAACGGTGTGAGATAAACAATCGCCGCTGATTGCAATAGGCTTTTTTCCGCCATGCCAATCTCGACAACCTGCCCCACTTTAAGCGACTGATCAGTGACCAAGCGCCAGTGGAGCACTTTGCTCCCAACAGCTTTGGATACAATGCCGGTCCCACAGCTTTTTTGAGATGAGCAATGTGAGCAACTGGTTTGCTGCTCACAGCTCAATTCCACATCATACCCTGATGATTTTGGGGTAACCGAAGATACGGTTGCCAATGCAGTCATCATAAGCTTACTTCTCTTGTGGTGCCTTTTCTTGTGGCGCCTTTACTGTGACAGACTGAGCAATTCGTTTGGCGGTAGCCGGTGGAATATCGCCCACGACTGAAATCTCTGCATTTCCACGTACGATAGTATGTAAAGTTCGACGCCCTTGGCGAACAATTTGCCCTTTCAAGGAGTGCTCGTCGCGCTGAGAAACATAGATAGAAAAATTAAATAAACCATCAGTATACATCTGACTTTCCACCATACGATCGGTCACAGCCATACGATAACGGTTAAGATCTTTTGCTTCAAAACCACTTGGTAACCAACCAACAGTCCAAAATGATTCTTTCACTTGCCCTTTCGGCAATGAGAGCACTTGTGGCAACTTAACGTCTTTTAAGCCACTCAAGATGTTGGCGATACGATCATTAACACTATAGGAGATAGCTCGATACTGCTCTAGCACCTCACCGTCACGGTCGATCAAATCAGCACGAAGTGGCAATTTACTTTTCTCATCCACCCATAAAATATAGCTGTAACGTAAACCATCTTTAGGTACAACGCGTATCACCTGGCATGCCGCCCCAGCTTCTCGAGCTCGACCAACCTTAATAAAGTCATAGTATTGGCTAAGTTCAGTAACATCGGAATTAAGCAACGGGATGGTTGGTGCCACCATATCACCAGATTCAATGGTAAAAGGCTCTACCCCTGGTTCAATATAGCTGATTTCGGTACCACGCTGGATAACCTCGCGGATTGGGCCACTCAGATAAACTAAATGGGCAAACTGCTCTTCCTCATCGCGAGCGTGGCGATAGAGCAAGGGTTCGATACTGTTTTTCTTAATCAGGATGTAAGACAGTTCAAAATTGAGTTGCTGACTGGCTTCGTTCATTTGATGCAACAAAGCCTCTGCAGGTTTTTCATCTGCAAAGGCTATTGGAGAAGTCAAACTGAACAGTGTCAGCGCACTGATCAGGATTTTTTTCATTCAACTACCGTATCTGGATCGTTGTTCTGCTCAACTGAGTTTCCACTATGGAGCCTTAGCTGTAGCTCATAATCTTGCAGCATCGCATTAATGCGGCGGCGCTGCTCTTGTACATTAAGATCGTTTTTAGCCGATGCTCCAACACTATCACGAGTTAAGCTCACAGGCTCAGCACTTCCGGTAAAGGGTACCGTTTGAAGTACTGGTAATTGATCTGCTGCCGCATTCGGGTTCTCACCATACTGTTGAACACCCAGTATCACAGCCAGAGAAACACAGGCAGCAATACCAACCTGACCAAACTGTGTTAACCAGGTAGGTAAGTAACGTTTTGCCGCTTGCGGCGTCGGTTGAGACTCAATGCGAGCGTCATTGATATCGGTAATATTACCGAGATTAAACGGAGTATGAGCCGGTTCATTCTCTAACGCTAAAGCAACGCTTTCAGCAATATTCCACTCAGGCTTTGCAGGCGAATCCCCTCGGAGAACATCACCAATTAAGTGATAATTCTTCCAGGTATCTAAGCCTTCTTGGTCTTGCTCTAAATCGACGATCAGAGCCTTATCGACCAATTCTCCATCCATGAGTGCTGAAAGTTTTTCTTTGTCAGCCATTATCTTCACCATTAAGTTGCGACTAGCGTTGCAGAAGCGGTTGAATCTTTTTCTCCACCGCTTCTCGTGCACGGAAAATACGCGAACGTACCGTTCCTACTGGGCAATCCATGACTGCGGCAATCTCTTCGTAGCTTAAGCCATCAAGCTCACGAAGCGTCATCGCAGTTTTCAAATCATCTGGTAGTGCTTCTATCGCACTGAAAACAACTTGTTTCAATTCCTTGGACAACGTTAAATTCTCAGGGTTCGATATTTCTTTTAATGCACTGCCATTTTCGTAATATTCAGCGTCTTCAGCATCCACATCTTGCGTTGGCGGACGGCGACTTTGCGCCACAATGTGGTTTTTTGCAGTATTAACAGCGATACGATACAACCAAGTATAAAATGCGCTCTCGCCTCGAAAACTAGGTATTGCTCGATAAGCTTTAATAAATGCTTCTTGTGCTACGTCAGGCACATCTCCAGGATTGTTAACGTAACGAGAAATAAGATTGCAGACTTTGTTTTGATACCTCAAAACTAATAAATTGAATGCTTGCTTATCTCCGCTCTGAACTCGCTCAATTAATACTTGATCGGTCAATTGCTCGTTCATTCGAGCGTTTACTCCTATCGTTTTACACCCTTACCTAGATAGGTATGAGTATTAATTATGCAAAATGTAGTATTGACACCACTGGTTACTTGAGCACTATTGTGACCAAGTAAAAAATTGAAAGTTCAAAGAATTTTCATATTTTCTTAAATAAGTGATAAATCAACGACGTCTTTTGCTAGATTGTGAGGACGAAGTAAGCGAAAAGCAATGACAATAAAACACAATTACGGTGTACGGAGTGTTATTATTGTTACCCGTTGGCTTGGATAGAGTGACACCACTCTACGATAACTCAGGAAAGTAAAAGCTTTATGAACGCAAACCGTGTACATCAGTGTGATGTGTTAGTGGTAGGCAGTGGCGCTGCCGGTCTATCGTTAGCCTTGCGTGTTGCCGAACATGGCAAAGTCATTGTGTTAAGTAAAGGACCACGCAGTGAAGGGGCAACCTACTACGCTCAGGGCGGTATCGCCGCCGTGTTTGATGAATCAGATAGCATCGACTCCCACGTAGAAGATACACTGATTGCCGGTGGTGGCATCTGTGAAGAAGAGACGGTTAAATTCATCGCTGAGAATGCAAAAAAATGCGTTCAATGGTTGATTGATGGCGGGGTTCCTTTCGATCGCGAAGAGAACGATAGCGACGAAGCACCACGTTACCACTTAACTCGTGAAGGTGGTCATAGCCATCGTCGAATCTTACACGCTGCCGATGCCACGGGCATGGCGATGCAAACATCGCTGCAAGACAATGTTCATAACCACCCTAACATTACTGTTTTAGAGCGTCACAACGCACTTGACCTGATCACTGAAGATAAAATTGGTGGCGATAATAAGAAGGTGATTGGTGCTTACATCTGGAACCGCAACGAAGAGCACGTAGAAACCGTCCGCAGTAAGTTTGTCGTTCTGGCAACTGGTGGCGCATCAAAAGTGTATCAATACACCTCGAACCCAGACGTATCTTCAGGCGATGGTATTGCCATTGCTTGGCGAGCAGGGTGTCGCGTTGCTAACCTTGAGTTCAACCAATTCCATCCAACCTGCCTCTATCACCCGGAAGCGCGTAATTTCCTTCTTACTGAAGCACTACGTGGTGAAGGTGCATATTTGCGCCGTCCTGATGGTTCACGCTTTATGCCTGATTTTGATGAGCGCGCTGAACTTGCCCCACGCGATGTCGTGGCACGTGCAATTGACTTCGAAATGAAGCGCCTAGGTGCGGATTGCATGTATGTGGATATTAGTCATAAACCAGCCGATTTCATCGAAAAACACTTCCCGACCATCTATTCGCGTTTGATGGACTTGGGCATTGATATGACCAAAGAACCCATTCCGGTTGTTCCAGCTGCTCACTATACGTGCGGCGGGGTTATGGTCGATAAAGACGGGCATACCGATTTACAAAATCTATACGCTATTGGTGAAGTGAGCTACACCGGCTTGCACGGTGCAAATCGCATGGCATCAAACTCTCTATTAGAGTGTGTTGTTTATGCTTGGTCTGCAGCACAGAACATTGTTGATAATATTCACAATGTTGAACTGCCACCAGCATTGCCTTGCTGGGATGAAAGCCAAGTAAGCAACAGCGACGAAGAAGTGATCATCCAGCACAACTGGCATGAGTTACGTCTGTTCATGTGGGATTATATGGGTATTGTTCGTACCGATAAGCGTTTAGAACGAGCATTACGCCGCATTCAAATGCTGCAGCAAGAGACACATGAGTACTACAGTACGTTCCGTGTTTCCAACAACTTACTGGAATTACGTAACCTTCTGCAAGTCGCTGAACTGATGGTTCGTTGCGCTATGGAGCGTAAAGAGAGCCGTGGTCTGCACTATACGCTGGATTACCCAGAGCTAGCAGAAGATAGTGGTCCTACAATTTTAGTACCAGAAAAGCTGAAATAGTAAAAACGTAAAAAGGAGCCTAAGGCTCCTTTTTTAATTGCAGCATCAATTGCCAATAGACTTGGGCATTGACACTATCACGCCATAACAAATACCAATTCTGGTCTAACTTTAATAGCAGTCCAAGCTCAGGTAGTATCAGCACCGCTTGTTGGCAACGCATAACTTTACCTTCCTGCAGTACTACTCGACCGTCAGGGTAGAATGTTACTTCTCCCAACAAACTGGGAGCCAACACCCCGTGCTTGTAACTATGATTGGCAAGCCGCATCACAACATACAGAGTCACCACTAATGGCAACTCACTTAGCACCATAAAACAGCAGGCCAACACCAGCAAACTGGTATTGACCTGCAGAGAAGAATAACTGGGTTTTAAATAAAGCTTAACGAACTTTACTGAGGTTATGGGCGACAATTTTATCCACCATCGAGGCGTGGCTCAGATTTTCGCTACGACCATGCCCCATCACCCACGAAAATAGATCAGGGTCATCACACTCAAGCAATGAGACAAAATCACGTTGCTCAGTTTCGGTTAGCGCATCAAAACACTCTTCAAAAAACGGCATGATGACAACATCCAGTTCTAACATGCCACGTCGACATGCCCATCGAATACGCGCTTTTTCTTCTGCGGTGTACATACTCATTCCTCACCTGACACATTGGTTTTACCCGAGTTTAACAAGCTACCACCTCGACCACCACTATATCATTCACATTACCATCACATTTTTTGTAGAATCGTATTGTTCATATTACCCTTGTGATTTGGGCTAAATATACCCACTTAACAAAGATAAAAATTGTTCTATTTGCAGCTAAGCAGGTACAAGACGTAAGATACGAATATCCATTTCAAAGCAAAACAACCAAGGTAAACACTATGGATTGGCTCAACGATTTCGCTCCTCTCTCGCTAACTTCTAGCGATACGCTACCCGACCTTATGCTCACGAATTTGAGTTCATGGGGAGTAGTCACACTTGTCGGCAATGATGCGAAATCTTACCTACAAGGTCAGGTGACTTGTGATGTAGTACAGCTTGATAAATCAACCGCAACATTTGGTGCTCATTGTGATGCCAAAGGTAAAGTATGGTCTGTATTTCGCTTGTTCCACCACAAGGATGGCTATGCGCTCTTTGAACCGAAATCATTGATTGAAAAACAGCTGGTTGAAATTAAAAAATACGCAATTTTCTCTAAAGTAGACATTGAGCAAAGCGAGGATGTTTTACTTGGTCTATTCGGCGCACAAGCTGAAGTTGTGGTTGATGGATTAAGTCCGGAGCGTGGTGATGTTCGCCCTATAGCAGGTGGAAGCGCTGTAAGGATCGATCAACAACGCTGGTTGCTTGTAATGGATCAAAGCCATGCGATATCTTTTATCGACAATACCACTGCAGAAAAAGTCGAGCAAAGCCTATGGCGTCGATTGGATATTGAAGCCGCATTACCGATCATTGAGCAAAGTGAACAATGTGAGCACATTCCTCAAGCCCTAAACCTTCAAGCTCTTGACGGGATCAGCTTTAAAAAAGGCTGTTATACCGGTCAAGAAACCGTTGCTCGCGCTAAATACCGCGGCATTAACAAACGTGCGATGTTCATTGTTAAAGGACACACTGCCAACGACTTAGGTGAGGATTTGGATCTTGAACGTGCTGTTGGTGAAAACTGGCGCGGAGCTGGCAAATTGATCGCTCATTATCGCTTTAGTGATGGTGAAACCATTGGTTTAGCTGTGCTACCAAATAACCTTGAGATCGACACACAACTGCGCTTATCAAGCCAACCTGAATCTATTTGGTCAATTCAACCGCTGCCTTACTCACTCGATGACCAATAATATATTTAAAACCAAGCTTACCGAATACCTTGATCTTCAGCAGGTGAAATACCGCCTGCTGCAGCATCAAACACCAGCAATAAGCATTGAAGATGCCGCACACCAGCGTGGGATTCGTCAATCACAAATGGTCAAAGCGATTCTTTTGCGTGATATGGGGGACCGATATGCCTTGGCATGTGTTCCTGGCGATCAATCGGTGGATCCAAAAAAAGTACGCACGGTTTTAGACTCTCGTCGAATGACTTGTGTCGATTTATCTGCCGTAGAAGCCATCACCGGTTATAAAATTGGCACCGTCACGCCGCTACTGCTTAAGCAACCGATGCCTATCATCTTTGATCATCAAATTTTAGATGAAATAGAAATCACCATTAGCAGTGGTCATAACTTGGCTGGTATCGCACTGAGCAGCACTGACCTGGTTGATCTTTGCCAACCCATTTTTGCAAATATATGCAGATAGATGTCACTAAATCTAAACTTTAGATCTCATCTAGCTAGCAATATTACGCGATCAAGATCCCATCAACAGGTAAGACAACTGCTATATTTTTATTCATAGCGTAAGCATAAGTAGTCATTAATAGTTTTATGTACTATCCTGATAACACTGTTAACACATTGTTGCTGCCATCAAGACTTAACCCCCAAGTTTGGTTGGTCAGAGGGCTAACTCGGTGTTATCAGTGAAAAAGTAAATCCCTGTACATGTCAGAGGCTTTACTTTTTGTGTAATGCATCTGTGACTATTCGCCCGCCGCAAGCGGGCTTTTTTTTGTTTTAATTTTACATTTTATTAACGAAATATTTATTTCTTATACTATTCTTAATTGTGTCACATGCTCATGTTCCAATCGATAGCGACTGGAATTCAATATCGTTCCAGTTTCAGAACAATAATGAGGTAAAAGTCACGTGAATTTAGACATGTGTCGGCAGATTTGCTCACAGCAACACAAATCTCCAAAGTGTTACAAATAACTGCACATTCCCCCATTACTGTCACACTTTTTGAACTGAGGAATTCGTATAATCGTCAGTGCTTGCTAAACATAAAGGATAATTCAATGAGACTGTTTAAGCGCTATACACCAAGTATGATTGCTAAACATATAAGCCGACTATTTAGAGGACGAATTTATATCTATGGTGTCGGTAAGTTTGAATTTGATAATGGCAAACTTATCTTGCCAGAACGAGCTGAGCGGAGGCATTTTCAAGCCGTTAAAGAAGTGAATCAGGAAATAATGAAACTACGCTGTGCTTACGCGTAACCTGAACAAATATTCAAAAAGGGTTGGCATATGCCAACCCTTTTACCTTTATAACTGAGTCGATGAAAGTGGGTATTTTGCTAGATTCGGTAAATGCCCTTTTAAACCTAACGCCCGCTTTAATATTTCATCTTTAGCACCAGGAAGTTGACCCGCCAGTTTCATGCCTATACCACGAATAAGCTTCTTCGCTGGGTTATCCCCTTCAAACAAGTCTTTAAAGCCTTGCATTGCAGTGATCATCTTTGCCGCTTCAGCTTTACGCCAACGTTCATAGCCACGTAAGTTCCGCTTGCTACCAATATCTTGACCTTGTTGCCACAGAGCCAAAACCTCTTGCGCCAAACTCGCTGCATCAAGCAAACCTAAGTTGATCCCTTGACCTGCCAATGGATGAATCGTATGCGCGGCATCACCAACTAATGCGACGCGTTCTGTCACAAAATCACGTGCATAACGCATCTTAAGTGGAAAGGCGAATCGCTCACCAACGACTTCACACATCCCAAGACGTGCATCAAATTCAGCGGTTAGTGCTTTATTAAATGACTCTTTATCCATTGCCACCAGGCGATCAGCACGGCTTGGATCGGTAGACCAAACAATCGAGCTCATCTGGCTATCACCCATTGGTAAAAATGCCAATGGACCTTGTGGTGTGAAAATTTGGCGAGCAACTTTCTGATGCGGGTCTTGCGTCCAGACATTGGCGACAATCGCGCTGTGTCCATAATCCCAATGCGTCAATGGTATATCTTGCTGACGACGTACCCAAGAGTTTGCGCCATCCGCCCCAACCACCAGTTTTGCAGTCAGTGATTGACCATTATCTAAGGTCAACCACGCTTCACTTTCACCAATGGCCATAGTTTGGCATTGAGCAGGCATAAATAAGCTCACATTAGTCTGCTTTTCTACCTGTTCAAGTAAAGCGAGTTGAATAACACGGTTTTCAACAATATGCCCTAGATCGGGCTGCGCCACTTTCTGCGCATCAAACTCAATGCGTGCGAAGCTATCTTGCTCCCACACTTCCATCGCCGTATAGGCAGCAGCACGGCGGTCTAAAATGCCTTGCCATGCGCCAAGATTACGCAAAATCGTCTCGCTAGAACGGCTTAAAGCTGATACGCGAACATCCGGCAGTTCTGTTAGCTCCATCTCTGGCGAGCGGCTCTCGATAACCGCAACTCGCAGCTCACTGTCTTTCAAAGCCGCGGCAAGAGTAAGACCAACCATGCCTCCGCCAACAATTGCAATATCAACGCTTTGCATCATTTTTATTAATCCTTCTTGGCACTAACGCGCCACTAAACCGAGTGTTCGTTGCAGTAATGGGGTCTTCAGCGCTGTTACGTTATCCATCATCGCCAACGCTAAATTTCGCCCGATACACATTGACAAATAATCATTGGAAAACAGATGAACTAATGATGAGGTCATCGCTATCGTATTGATGCGGTCATCTTGTCGGCGTTGTTTAAATGCGCTCATAACAGAATAGGCACCTACATCTTCGAGTGAGTCTGCAACCTCTTCAGCCAAGCTTACGACATCACGAATGCCTAAATTAAAACCTTGTCCCGCGATAGGATGAAGAGTTTGAGCGGCATTACCCACAATCGCAAAACGATGTGATATGTTTTGCTCCCGATAGCGCAGCAGCAATGGGTAATTTGCGCGAGAGCCAACCTGAGTGAATTGCCCGAGTCGCCAACCAAACACATCTTGTAGCTGTGACAAAAATGCTTGGTCATCAAGTTCAAGTACTTGTTGTGCGATTTCAGGGCGCAAACACCATACTAGCGACATGCGGTCATCGCTCATCGGCAACAGCGCAACTGGACCTTGTTCAGTAAAACGTTCAAATGCACGCCCTTGATGGGGCTGTTGGGTGCAAATATTGGCAATAACTGCCACTTGTTCAAAGTCGTGTTGCTTAAGTTCTACGCCAAGCAAATCACAACATGACGAAACGGCGCCATCAGCAGCCACGAGTAATTTACCTTGCAGTTGCAGACCACTTTTTAGTGTAATCACATTGTGTGTTTGAGTGCGTTCAATTTGGCTAACTGAGTCTGGGCAAAGCAAGCTAATGTGTTCACGCTGTTCAATTTTCTGATGATACACACGACCAACATCGGCAAGCTCAACCACATATCCCAAAGCGTCAATCGCGAGGTCATGATGGTCAATATCTGTCATACCCGCATGAGAGCGGTCCGAAACATGGATATGTTTAATAGCCGTAGCGATAGGCGCAATGTCATGCCATAAATTGAGCTTGTTGAGGATTTGCACCGTTCCATAAGAAAGTGCAATTGAGCGAGAATCAAACCCCGGATGAGATTGATGATCAACTTGAAAAGGTTCAACAATGGCGATACTCACCTTGCCTTTCGACAAGCTATCAAGCGCTAGCGCTAGCGTCATACCCGCCATTGCTCCACCAGCAATCACCACATCAAATTGCTTCATTTCGACAACCTATTTAATGAATCGTTGGCGCTGATTGAGGCTGAGTTGGCTTTTGTCCAAATTCAGCGTGAATCGTCAACACGCAAACTTTTACATGCTCAATCACTTGCTCAAGTAGAGCCGCTTGCTCTTGTAAATCGTCGTCTTCATCAATGCCTAGCTTGGCGATCTCTTCAAGATCACCTAACGCTTCTTTCGCTTGAGTTGACGCTTTTTTAAATTCAGTCGCCACCAAACCTAAACCCGAGATATAGTGATTAACCCAATCGGCTAGACCATCGGCAATATCAAACAAGCTCGCGCTCGCTTCTTCATCTGGCAGTAATAGCGACAACTCCATATCGGTGCCAGTCATCTCTTTAATCGAGGCATCAAGCGTTTGTTGAGCAAGCATCAACGTTTTATCTGGCCAGCCCATACCTTCATTGGTGTAATCAAAAATCAGTGGCTGCCAGCTCTTGTCTGTCAGACTCAAACCACCACTGATCATCCCGGTAAGCAAACCGTGTAACTCAGCAGGATTAACGGCTAAGCCGGCAGATTGCATTTCACTTGCGAAGGTTAAGTAATCAGGAAGAGAGATATTACTCATGGGTAAACCTAGTTTTGCTAAATAATACTTAATCCTACCACTTTGCTGGAAAAGCGAAAATGTACAACAAGCCAATAATGAGCGCCTTTTACACAATTTGCCCAATTACTGTGTCATTACCCTTTGTTTTGCCCTTGTTACACGGGAAAGACTTGAATCTTAACAAGGCTTTTTCTATAGTTTCCTCCTCGGTGATGGTCTGCATTGTCACCTTAATTAAAGTGTAGAGTGGATATGAGTAGCCAAGCGGTAGAAGTTGAAATTTTAGGTAAGTTAACGAGAGTTAACTGCCCAGCGGGTCAGGAAGAAGCGCTGCTTCAAGCCGCCAAACGACTAAATGATCGTTTGAAAGATATGACAGACAAAACCAAAGTGACCAACGAGGTGCATTTGCTGACCATCGCGGCGCTGAACTGCTGTTATGACTTGGAAGCTCGTGATTCATCTACCCAACAACAGCAAGAGTTGCACGAGCAACTCAATGAGCGAATGGAAAAGCTCTCAGCATCCTTAGATGATGCACTAAATAAAGTACAGCTAGGAAAGCCGTCAGCTTTATCTTAAATCTTTACTTGTAGAGCCACTGACTAATCGCAGTGAGTGCTGTACAATGTAAGTCCAGTTTTACCCTGGAGTGTGCGTTAGTGGGATTACGTCCCTGAGCCGATAAGCAATCCCAAAGGATTAGTACTTGACGGCTATTGAGCAAGCTCGGCACGTACCGAGAAGCCTACGGTCATCATTGCTGATCCGCCTTGAACCAGCTGGTTCAAGGGTCAGAATCTCCGACGGCACTCTGGGGTATCCTTCAATACCCCAACTAAAGCGGGTATATCATGAATCTTTCTCGACAAGAATTTCGTCAGCAAATTCGCCAACTGCGACAACAACTTTCACCTCAGTTCCAGCAACAAGCTAGCAGCCAACTCGCCAAACAGTTTTCAAACTTACCTGAAATCACGCAAGCTGAGCACATTGCTTTATATCTAAGCGCTGATGGTGAAATAGATACTACTCCCTTAATTGAGTGGCTTTGGCAACAAGGCAAACAGGTTTACTTGCCTGTCATCCACCCATTCTCTAAAGGGCACTTACTGTTTCTTCACTATCAAGCCGATACTGAGATGGTGTTAAATCAATACCGCATCTTAGAGCCTAAGCTGAAACAATCGCTGATAAGACCTGTGCATCTTCTGGATTTAGTCTTCACCCCGCTAGTCGGTTTCGATTCGACAGGGCATCGCCTAGGCATGGGTGGCGGATACTACGACCGAACTCTCGCACCATGGTTTCACCATAAACGTGGTGCCAAACCGATAGGTCTAGCGCACGATTGCCAACATGTCTCCAAATTACCAATTGAATCATGGGATGTGCCACTACCGAAAATAGTGACACCGAGCAAGATCTGGCAATGGGAAAGTCACGCTTGAGGGTATATAATCCGCCGCGCAAACGTTAACTAAACATCCAGTTAGGAGATGAGCATGACTCAAGATGAAATGAAAAAAGAAGCAGCTTGGGCTGCGCTTAAGTATGTAGAGAAAGACAGTATTGTTGGCGTAGGTACTGGTTCTACGGTAAATCACTTCATCGACGCACTTGCCACTATTAAAGATGACATTAAAGGTGCCGTATCAAGCTCAGAAGCATCAACACTAAAACTGAAAGAGTTAGGCATTGAAGTGTTTGATTGCAACGAAGTAAGCATGCTAGATATCTATGTAGATGGCGCGGATGAAATCAATGGTTATCGCGATATGATCAAAGGTGGTGGCGCAGCTCTAACTCGTGAGAAAATCGTCGCTGCAATCTCAGAGAAATTCATCTGTATCGTTGATGACACCAAAGCGGTTGATATTCTTGGTCAATTCCCACTTCCTGTTGAAGTGATCCCGATGGCTCGCTCTTACGTTGCACGTGAATTGGTAAAACTAGGTGGTGACCCAGCTTACCGTGAAGGCGTTATCACAGATAACGGCAACGTGATTCTAGATGTACACAACATGCAAATCTCAAATCCAAAAGAGATGGAACGCGCTATTAACGCCCTTCCAGGTGTTGTGACAGTCGGTCTATTTGCCGCTCGTGGTGCTGATGTCGTTATCACTGGCACACCAAATGGTGCAAAAATCGAAGAATAATAGCCCCTATATCCCATAGAAAACGCAAGATGATCAGCGCCAATCCTACCTAAACATAGATCCATTATGTGACTAGAGGAACAAGCGCCAACCACAACGCGATCTCTTCTCGTTAACAAGGGATATTTCTGTTATTTCATTACAAGCAGTCCCAATTGGGGCTGCTTTTATATTTTATTAGCCTAAAAATTATTCTATATTCCGTAATTTTCTTACCCAAACGATATTTTTTTTGTTAACTTAGTGAGCAGAAGACGCACAAGGAAAACGTTTGCGCTGATTAAGTACGGTTAACCAACCTTCCGTTTTAACCACTTTAATGCAGTGTGCGCCCTTTAAGCCCCCTTTCCCCATTTTAAGGACAAAGATAATGGCCAAAGTTTCACTGGAAAAAGAAAAAATAAAAATACTGCTTTTAGAGGGTCTCCACCCATCTTCTGTCGAAGTATTGCAAGCGGCGGGTTACACCAACATCGAATACCACAAAGGCTCATTACCTGAAGCTGAGCTTATTGAGGCGATTAAAGATGTGCATTTTATTGGTATCCGTTCAAGCACCAACCTATCGCAAAACGTCATCGATGCTGCAGAAAAGCTCGTGGCTATTGGCTGTTTCTGTATCGGTACTAACCAAGTTGACCTTAATGCAGCAGCCGTTCGCGGTATTCCAGTCTTTAACGCGCCGTTTTCTAACACTCGCAGTGTTGCTGAGTTAGTTCTTGGACAAATCCTGCTACTTTTACGTGGCATCCCAGAGAAAAATGCCCTTGCTCATCGTGGTATTTGGAAAAAAAGTGCCGAGAACTCATATGAAGCTCGCGGTAAGCGTCTTGGTATCATTGGTTACGGTCACATCGGCACCCAACTTGGTATCATTGCAGAAAACTTAGGCATGCGCGTTTACTACTATGACATCGAGAACAAACTGTCATTAGGTAACGCAACCCAAGTAGCCACCATGAGTGAGCTGCTGAATAAGTGTGATGTTATTTCTCTGCATGTTCCTGAAACATCTGAAACGAAAAACATGATGGGTGCTGACGAATTCGCCCGAATGAAGCCAGGAGCAATCTTTATTAACGCTGCACGCGGAACCGTGGTAGACATTGAAGCGCTGTGCCACTCGCTTGAAGCGGGTCACGTATCCGGAGCAGCAATTGATGTATTCCCTGTCGAGCCAAAAACCAATGCCGGCGTATTTGAGTCTCCGCTGCAAAAGTACGACAACGTAATTCTAACACCGCACGTGGGTGGCTCTACGCAAGAAGCACAAGAGAACATCGGTGTGGAAGTGGCGGGCAAACTCGCCAAATACTCAGACAACGGTTCTACGCTATCAAGTGTCAACTTCCCAGAAGTTGCGCTACCAGAACATCGTGACTGTTCTCGTCTGCTGCATACGCACCAAAACCGCCCAGGCATCATGACGCAAATTAACACCATCTTCGCTGAAGAAGGGATTAACATCGCAGGTCAGTACCTACAAACTGCAGCTGATATCGGTTACGTAGTGATTGATGTAGAAACAGAACGTTCTGAAGAAGCACTAGAAAAGCTAAAAGGAATCGAAGGCACCATTCGCGCTCGTATCCTACACTAAGTTTCTTGTTTAACGTGTTATAAAAAAACCACCGAATCTTCGGTGGTTTTTTGTTCGACTAAGAATCGATAATGCAATCTAAGGCTTTAGCGCTCGCTCACCCCGAGCAATACCAACTACGCCACTACGCGCCACTTCAATCACTTCAGTGACTTCTGAAAGAGCGAGAATAAACGCATCCAATTTCTCACTGGTGCCGGTCAATTGAACCGTGTACTGAGCTGCCGTCACATCAACGATTTGACCACGGAAAATATCGGCAGTGCGCTTTACTTCCGCACGGGCAAAACCGCTGGCTTTAACTTTAACCATCAACAGTTCGCGTTCAATATGCTCAAACTCGGTCACTTCCTGCACTTTGAGCACATCGATCAACTTATGCAATTGCTTTTGGATCTGCTCTAGCTCCATATCATCCGATATGGTGGTGATATTAAGACGAGAGAGGGTTTCATCATCGGTTGGTGATACCGTCAATGACTCAATGTTGTAGCCACGCTGAGAGAACAAACCCACCACTCGGGACAGTGCGCCCGATTGGTTTTCTAATAGTAGTGAAATGATATGTCTCATATTAGGTACGCTCCGTCTTGCTTAACCACATCTTATCCATTCCCTCGCCTTTAATTTGCATCGGGTAGACATGTTCTGTTTCATCGACGTTAATATCGACAAACACCAATCGATCTTTCAGGTCTAAAGCTTGCTTTAGGCCTGCTTCAAGTTGATCTGGTGTTTCGATACGGATACCTACATGACCATACGCCTCAGCTATTGCGGCAAAGTCTGGTACCGAGCTCATATACGAGTTTGAGTGACGACCTTGGTAGATAATATCTTGCCATTGCTTAACCATGCCTAGAAATCGGTTGTTTAGGTTAATGATCTTCACTGGAATATCATATTGCATTGCCGTTGATAGCTCTTGAATATTCATCTGGATGCTACCATCACCCGTAACAACCACAACCTCTTCATCTGGCTTCGCGAATTTAACGCCCATACCAGCAGGAAGACCAAAGCCCATCGTGCCAAGGCCACCTGAGTTAATCCAACGACGTGGCTTATTAAATGGATAGTAAAGCGCGGCAAACATTTGGTGCTGACCAACATCAGAGGCGACATACGCATCACCATTAGTCAGTTTATGCAGCGTTTCAATCACTTGTTGTGGCTTGATGCGTTCAGATGAGGTGTCATAGCTTAGGCACTGTTTATCACGCCACGTTTGGATCTTATCCCACCATGCGTTCAATGCCGATTCATCATTTGATCCGCCTTGATCCACCAGCAAATTAACCATGGATTGCAATACTTTATCCGCTGAACCAACAATCGGTAGATCCACTTTTACCGTTTTTGAGATCGAAGATGGGTCAATATCAATATGCATGATCTTGGCATCTGGGCAGTATTTCTCGAGGTTATTGGTGGTACGATCATCAAAACGCACCCCAACACCAAAGATCAAATCAGCACCATGCATCGCCATATTCGCTTCATAAGTACCATGCATACCCAACATGCCTAGTGAGTTTTTATGGGTGCCAGGAAAAGCCCCCAACCCCATTAGTGTACTTACCACGGGTAAGTTAAGGGTTTCTGCCAGTTTAAATAACGGAGCATCGGCTTCAGCGATTACCGCACCACCACCTACATAAAGTACTGGTTTTTTCGCTTCCAGCAGTGCTTTTAATGCCTTTTTAATCTGACCTTTATGACCTGTTGTCGTAGGCTTATAAGAACGCATAGCGACAGTTGATGGATATTCGTATGGCAGTTTAACTAGCGGATTCATAACATCTTTCGGTAAATCAATCACAACCGGACCAGGGCGACCCGTCGTTGCGATGTAAAATGCTTTTTTAACCGTTTCAGGAATGTCTTCTGCTTTCTTCACTAAGAAACTGTGCTTAACCACAGGGCGTGATACACCAACAATATCGCACTCTTGGAAGGCGTCATTACCAATGAGGTTATTCGGCACGTTGCCAGAAATAACAATCATTGGGATCGAATCCATATAAGCGGTCGCTATACCGGTAATGGTGTTGGTTGCACCTGGTCCAGAACAGACTAAAACCACGCCTGGCTTGCCCGTAGCACGCGCGTAACCATCAGCCATATGGGTAGCGGCTTGTTCATGACGAACGAGGACATGTTTGATTTGGTCGGTTTTAGCATGAAGTGCATCATAGATATCCAGTACGGAGCCGCCTGGGTAACCGAAAATTTGTTCAACGCCTTCTTCGATAAGAGATTGCACAACCATCTCATTACCTGACAACATTGCTGCCATATTATTCTCCTTGTCTGCGTCCAACTCATCAGGTCAATAAGTTGGGCAGTGTTCACATAGTCTAGGGCTTACTTTTAGCCTAATAGAAAGACTTCCACTTCTTCTCTATGCCTTGCGCGCTGTCATAACAAAACACAAGATATGGCAACAAATGTAACGTTTTATTTTCAAGGAATCTATTGCGACTTTTCTCTCATAAGCGACACAATGTCGATAAACAGCTGCAATACAGTTCAACCACCAGGAAAAGAAAGCCATAATCAGCATCTAATAATGACCATAGCAATAAAAAAGGTGGATAATTTTTCACCGCTACCATTGTTCTACCAGATAAAAAAATCCCCAGCAATGCTGGGGATCCTAACTCTAAGCTGATGATGATGCATCGTACTACTTTTCAGATGGCTTTTGATCTGATGACTTGTGAGCTGATGGCTTATCGTTATACATCTCTTCGATTTCGTTTTGGTATTTATCATGAATCACTTTACGACGCAGTTTTTGCGTCGGTGTTAACTCACCATCATCCATCGAGAATGCTTTTGGTAGCAGTTTAAACTTCTTCACTTGTTCAAACTTTGCCAGCTCTTTTTGCAGATCGTTAACACGCTTCTCTAGCATCTCAATGATCTGATTGTGCTTAATCAGTTCAACACGATCGTGATACTTAATATTCAGCTCTTTCGCGTATTCTTCCAAACTGTCATAACAAGGAACAATCAACGCCGATACGAACTTACGCGTATCTGCAATAACTGCAATTTGTTCGATGAAGTGATCTTTACCAATCGCGCCTTCGACGACCTGCGGAGCAATGTATTTACCGTTAGAGGTTTTCATTAACTCTTTAATTCGGTCGGTAATAAACAAGTTACCATTCTCGTCGATATGGCCCGCATCACCCGTTTTAAGGAAGCCATGCTCATCAAACGTTTGTGCTGTCTCTTCCGGCATTTTGTAATAACCGCGCATCACCATTGGACCACGAACTAAGATTTCGTTGTTCTCGCCAATTTTAACTTGTGCGCCAGGCATCGACATGCCGATCGAGTCTGGGTTAAAACATTTATCATCCCAACATGAAACCGTGGCCGTCGTTTCTGTCATGCCGTAGCCTAACTTAACGTTAATACCAATCGCATGGAAAAATCGACCGATTGTCTCATCAAGTTTAGCACCGCCACATGGCATAAAGTTGATACGACCACCAAGCAACGCACGCAGCTTAGATAGCACGATCTTATCTGCCAGCTTATGGGATTTCTTAAGCAACAGAGATGGCTTACGACCTTCTTGATGACATACTGCCATCTTAGCGCCCATATTCACCGCCCAAGTAAACATCACTTTACGAGCAAAGGGGGCTTTGGCAACTTTTTCATGGATCGCCGAGAAGATTTTCTCGTAGAAACGCGGCACTGCACTCATCACTGTCGGACGAACTTCGCTTAGTGCATCACGCACTTGCATTGTGTCTTGCAGATAACAGTTGGTCGCACCCCTATACAGCACATAGAAAGTCCACGCGCGTTCAAATACATGCGATAGCGGTAGGAATGCCAAAGAAACATC
>ERZ794982.136-NODE-136-length-24821-cov-16.618590_pt1 | contig 24821 bp, 22 predicted proteins | sample MGYA00433071_ERZ794982 | MGnify/ENA primary metagenome ERZ794982 (study PRJEB30140, sample SAMN00862574) | bioreactor metagenome | study: EMG produced TPA metagenomics assembly of the Bioreactor inoculated with sediment Metagenome (bioreactor metagenome)...
TTCTTATAAAAGCGGAATCCCAAAAGATTCAGCAAATCCGCCTCACGCTCTAAACCTTTGAGAATCAACGCGGTATAATTCTGTTCATATTTGTCCAGAGATAATATGTATTCAAGGAATGCATGTCTTGCAAAACAGCTATGCAATATTGTGCGGTGCAAAATTTTTCAAATCATATTATATCTATTTTCAACAAAGCGAGGCCACAGAGCATCGCAAGAGATTGTGCCACGTTGCATAACCACAAGGAAATGAGCAATGTTTGATAATGTCGTGAAAAACTATCGGCAGTGGCGTAATTACCGCAACACTGTCTCCGAACTCAGCCGCCTGAGCACCCGCGATCTGAATGATCTGGGCATTGGCCGCGGTGATATCGAGTTTGTTGCCCGCCGCGCTGCTGGCAAATAAGGAATTCGGGCTTTATCTCCTCCCAAAAGCCCGATGGTTTCAAAACACCTCCTCCCAGTTTTGAAACAAGAAACGAAGCCTACCGGTTCCTCCCCCGGTGGGCTTTCGTTTTATCTGGGATCTATTTTTGTGTATCAGCTATCTATTCGGCGATTAGATTACCTGAAGTTTTACGCGCCTCTCAAGCCTGCTGGTTTTTCTGCAAACCACTTTTTCAACGGCTTGATGACTGGAAACACTCCATTATCTTTGACCCAGCTATCAATCGCATAGTGTGACTTGGTAGCTTTTTGTTTCACAACAGAAGTGGCGTGAGGATATCTGCCATCAAGGAAGAATCCTCTTGCAACTGGTGACGAAACGCTGTGGTGCTTGAGCAAACCATGCATCTGCATATACATCAAATAAGATGTGCTGTTGGAGGCTTCGTCAATACAATCCATCTGGCCAGGGATCCCTGAGCTGGTTAGATCCAAACCACCTTTGTCCTTATCGGATCCGATCAGCGGCCCAAGCCGCGTCTCGAAATATTGGATCGCCTCTCCCATTGACTGTCGCTCTGCCTCAGCACTGCTTTCGCCCTTCTTCAGAATTTCGGTGACTTTTTCCAGATCCTGATCGTTAGGTTTGAAGGCATAATTCAATTTGCAACCAAAACCATGGCAGATATACAGATTGCCGTTGCTTGGAAGGCGCATCTTGGTGGTCTCGGCCCAACGGTCTGGATTCTCATTCATTTGCGCCATGCAGCCTGCCAATGGGACAAGCAGAATCATCATCAAAAGACGGTTACGGATGGATGGCATGATTCTGCGAACCTTCAACTGAATTGCATCTATGCTGTGGCCATAGCATTGGCCAGCTACCATTGCCAAGTGTTATGATGCTCGTCTCGTATGATCAGGGCTTTTCTTCATCGGCTTGCAGTGCTAGAGAATGGCGTTCTTCCAACCAGTCTGGATATCATCGTGAACGAAAAAGTCGCTCCTATTCATATCATTGGCGCTGGCCTGGCCGGTTCCGAAGCTGCATGGCAGATTGCCAGTCATGGTGTATCGGTTGTGCTGCATGAAATGCGCCCGGTCAAAAGCACCGATGCTCATATTACGGATCACTGCGCCGAGTTAGTTTGCTCCAACTCGTTCCGTTCCGATGATGCTGAAGCCAATGCTGTCGGAGTATTGCACCAAGAAATGCGCGAAGCCAATAGCCTGATCATGGCATGTGCTGACAAAAATACCGTTCCAGCAGGTGGCGCATTGGCTGTGGCAAGGGAAGCATTTTCCGAGATGGTCACCAAAGCCCTGCATGACCATCCGTTGATTACGATTGAACGCGGTGAGATCGATGAGTTACCAAGTGCTGACAATGGTTCCTGCCTTGTTGCTACAGGCCCTCTCACATCCGAGCCGCTTTCAAAGTCCATTTTGGCGGCAACGGGCGAGGACGCACTGGCATTTTTCGACGCAATTGCCCCGATAATCTATTTTGATTCCATTGATATGGATAGAGCTTGGTTCCAATCCCGTTATGATAAAAAAGGCCCCGGTGGAACTGGTGCGGATTATATCAACTGCGCCATGAATGAAGAGGAATACAAAGCTTTTATAGCAGCAATGCTGGAGGCAGATAAGACCGAGTTCAAGGAATGGGAGAAAGCCAAATATTTCGACGGCTGCCTGCCAATCGAAGTGATGGCAGAACGAGGAATTGATACACCTCGCTTCGGGCCGATGAAACCAGTTGGCCTGACCAATCCGCATGATCCGGAAACCGACCCTTACGCTGTCGTTCAGTTACGGCAGGACAACAAGCTAGGCACCCTCTTCAATATCGTTGGCTTCCAAACCAAGATGAAATATGGCGCTCAGAGCGATGTATTTCGAATGATTCCTGGATTGGAAAATGCACAATTTGCCCGCCTTGGTGGCATACACCGCAATACGTTCCTTAACTCGCCCAAACTCCTAGATGATACTTTGCGACTGAAATCACATCCGCATCTTCGTTTTGCAGGCCAGATCACAGGTTGTGAAGGATATGTAGAGAGTGCCGCGATCGGTTTGTTAACCGGGCGTTTTCTGGCTGCAGAAGCCTTGGGTCATACAGCAGTTCCACCTCCGGAAACAACTGCTTTTGGCGCTTTGCTCGGCCATATTACAGGCGGCCATCTGATCGACAGCAATGGTGGCCGGCGTTCATTCCAGCCAATGAACGTGAATTTTGGCCTCTTCCCTCCAGTCGAATTCTCGAAGCGCCGTGAAGATGGCAGCAAGATGCGTGGTGTTGAGAAGCAACTTTCTAAGAAGAAAGCATTGGCCAAGCGTGCGTTAGGCGATACCAGAGCATGGCTTGAGGAAATCTCGATTGCTGCGCAAGAAACTTAGGAAAGAAAAGGCGTCGAAACTATCGACCATACCGCCAGATGGACCAGTATTGCTTCCAAAGCGGAATGTTTTTTGGCGCAAGTGGTTTTTTCTTCCACTGCTTGAGGCGTGCTGATACCAAAGCAAGTTCCAAAAAGGCTGAGCCCAAATGGGCTTGGCCTTTTTCTTTTAATGAATTGAATTCCTGTTGGGCCTGAACATGGTGATCATGGGACTTGTTCGCGATTGGCTTCAAGACAGAGATTATGTCTTCTTCAGATTCGAGCACCCAGATTTGCGCTTCGTTCACCTGAGCCTCTGAAAATTCCCCAAATGGCAAATAGAGCTTTTGCCGATTGGCATTGCGTGCAAAATTCGTCAGTTGCTTGGTAAGACAAATTGCCATGGCAGCATTACCGCACAAATCCGAGATTTCGGGCACTATTCCATCATTGAGGATTTGAGCAGCAAGCAAGAGTGGAAGAGCTTCAGTCTCTCCGGCATAAGTTTCAAATGTATCCCAGTCAGGCATAGGATCGTTATAAAGATCAAATTTGCGCGCTTCTATGATCTGAATGAGATGATCGGGTGAGAGATTATAGTTTCGCTGTATCAGTTTCAGACATGACGCGACTGGGCCGATATTTTCCAGACCGTCCCTCCCCTCCAGATCAGTATTTTCTCGTGCGATTACATCCAGCCACCATTGCAGGCGAATTTCCCCCATTGTCGGCTCACTAACTTGCAGTGGAATGCGCTCTATCTCGTCAAGGAAGCAATGGAGCACCATCAATGCTGGCCTATGGATTTCCAAAGACGCCAATGCCATGAAATGATGCAGCGGATCGAACTTGCGCAATTGGTCCTGACAAAAAGCCAGATCTGTCTGCTGGTCCGGCATTGATCTCCCCTAAAGATGGTAAGCCTCGGCGAAGAAGATATTCCAAAATAACTTGGAGCTAATCTACTGCCAGAATTGCAGCAGCGACAGCCCGCTCTTCTGCCAGCAGGATATTGAGAGTGCGCACAGCTGCACCCGTATCCATTACATCACAGATGATCCCAACCTCACGGAGTTTGGCTTTCATTTCCGGATGCAACGGCACAAGAGAATTGCCTGAACCAATCAGAAGAATTTCGATTCCATCTGCTTCAGCAACGACTTGTGTGAAGGCTTCCTCCGAGAATTCTTCAGGCGAAGAAATATCCCAGCGACGCGTGCCGCTGGGAAGAAACATCAGGGAACCCTGATGGGAATAGTCGCCGAAACGAAAGCCACCATTGCCATAATAATCAATTGGGTCATGGCCAGGATAATGCGCATCCACAAGAGACAGCCCCGTCGCCATCGCCACAGCATTTTCGACAAAGCCATCGGGCTTGTTTTTTGCGGCATCAGGTCTTGGCGCATCAGGATCTGACAAAGTAGATTTCTCCCTCGCCTTGTCGGACACCGTATCCTTGGCCTTTTTTCCCAATTTGAAAATCATCGTCAGGCACTCGCCTCTTCCGTGCCTTCATCCTTTTGCTCCTGCATATGCTCAGGGCGCAATTTAAGGAAGATGAGCAATGGCGCAGCCATGAAGACCGAAGAATAAGTACCCACAAACACGCCCCAGATCATAGCGAAGGTGAAGCTTTTAATAACCGCACTACCCAAGACATAGAGCGAGCCTAGCGCCAGCAAAGTGGTAACCGAAGTCAGAACCGTACGAGACAGAGTCTGGTTGATGGAAAGGTCGAGGATGTCCTTCAATTCTTTCTTTTTGTATTTGCGTAAATTCTCACGAATACGATCATAAACAACCACGGTATCGTTGAGCGAATAACCAACGATGGTCAGAATAGCGGCGATGGATGAAAGGTTGAACTCCAACCCGAGAGCTGCAAACATGCCAATTGTCAGGATAACGTCGTGAGTGGTTGCCATAACTGCACCCAATGCAAACTGCCACTCAAACCGGAACCAGATATAAACAAGAACAGCAAACAGCGCAGATAGAACTGCAATGCTGCCGGCAGAAGCCAGTTCACCAGACACACGCGGGCCAACAACTTCGACTCGGCGATAGGTTACTTTATCACCCAATGTTGCTTTGACCTGATTGACAACGGCCTGCTGAGCTTGCTCGCCACCTTCCTGAGTTTCCACCCGGATAAGAACGTCATTTGGTGCGCCGAATTCCTGAACCTCGACATCACCGAGGCGCAAATCATTCAACTTGCCACGAATATCACCAAGGTCGGCAATATCTTCCGCTGTCTTAATCTCAATCAGGGTACCGCCTTTAAAGTCGATACCAAAATTGAGGTTGAACACGCCATAGAGAGCAAGAGACGCCACGATCAGAACAACTGACAGCGGGAAACTCCAACGGCGGTGGGTCATGAACCGGATATTGGTTCCGTCCGGAACCAGACGAAGTGGTTTCATTTTGTGATCCTCCGGCGTTTAAATTGGCAGCTCAGATGGGCGGCGGGATTTAACCCAGCCAGCCACCAGCAGGCGGTTGAATGTAAAGGCGGAGAAGACAGTGGTTACAATACCGATGGCCAATGTAACCGCAAAACCGCGGACAGGTCCTGATCCCAGCGAGAACAGAATAATTGCGGCAATGAAAGTTGTGATATTGGCATCCAGAATGGTACCCAATGCACGGCTATAGCCCGCATCAATAGCGGCGATAGTAGAGCGACCATATCGATTTTCTTCGCGGATACGCTCATAGATCAACACATTGGCATCTACAGCCATGCCCACAGTCAACACGATGCCCGCGATCCCTGGCAGGGTTAGTGTCGCACCAAGTGCCGACAAAGCACCAAGAATCAACGTGATGTTGGCAATCAATGCCAGATTGGCAAACAGACCAAACAAACCATAGCTTAGGAACATGAAGACCACCACAGCAATTGCGCCGACAATACCGGCAATCTCGCCAGCTTCGATGGAGTCTTTCCCTAGACCGGGGCCAACTGTACGCTCCTCAATGATGGTCAAATCAGCAGGCAAAGCTCCAGCGCGCATCAGAACAGCGAGGTCATTGGCACTTTCCACTGTGAAGGAACCGGAAATAATGCCGGACCCTCCCAAAATTGGCTCGTTGATGCGCGGCGCAGAAATGACTTCATCATCAAGAACGATGGCAAACGGCAGTCCGACATTTTGCTGAGTAACACGACCGAATTTACGTGCTCCAGACGTATTGAACCGGAAGGAAACTACTGGCTCATTGGTCTGCTGGTCAAAGGTTGGCTGAGCATCATCCAATTCGTCACCGGAAATCAGAACGCGTTTTTTCACCAGATAGGGAACCGGAGGGTCATCAGCGGAATAAAGAACTTCACTATCCAGAGGTGGGCGACCTGTTATGGCTTCATCCACTGAATTGGATACATCAACCAGGCGGAAGGTTAGTTTGGCGGTGGACTGAAGGATGGTTTTCAGGCGATCGGAATCCTGTAAACCAGGCACCTGAACCAAAATGCGACTATTTCCTTCACGCTGAATGGATGGTTCGGTGGTGCCCAACTCATCCACGCGGCGACGGATCACCTCGATGGACTGGGAAACCGCAGCATTAACGCGAGACTCGATGCCTTCAGGTGTCAAAGTCAGACGAAGCACACCATCTTCTGTGGTTTCCAAGCTGCTTTCCAGTGCGCCACCACCACCCAGTAGAGACTGAGTGATTGGCTGTACCAGAGTACGAACCTTGGTCCGCGCCTCTTCGAGCTTGGTGACGTCACGGACTCGAACCTGAACGGAGTTATCCTTGATCGCAAGACCGGTATAACCAATTTTATCTTCCCGTAAGACAGAGCGTACGTCACCGCGAAGAACCTCAAGGCGCTCCTTGATAACTCCAGCTTCTTCCACCTGCAGAAGAATGTGCGAACCACCCTGCAAATCAAGACCCAAAACCAGCTGCTGCTTGGGCAACCAATCCGGCAAACTTGAGAGTGTTTTTTCGGAAAACAGGTTGGGCAACGCAAACAAAAGTCCGAAGACGATTGTCAGCAATATCAAGCCAACCTTCCATCGAGCAAAATGTAACATACGACTATCCGTTCCGGAAGAAAGAGCGACCCGCTGAGCGGGTCGCACCTATCACGGTCTTCATATCAAAATTTGGTAATCAGGAGGCGTCGCCTGCTGGTTCTCCTTTGGAGCGCAGCTCGGCTATGGCCTTACGCATGATCTTGACCTTTACGCCTTCGGCAATCTCAGCCTGCACTTCGGCATCATCGACCACTTTTGTCACTTTTGCCACCAAACCACCGGAAGTCACGATGGTATCACCACGACGCACTGCTGCAATCATTTCCGCATGTTTTTTCATCTGGGTCCGCTGAGGACGGATGATCAGGAAATACATGATCACAAAGATCAAGATGAAGGGGACAACTGAAACAAGAAAATCAGAGGTACCAGCGGCTCCGGCTGCCTGTGCGTAAGCGGGCGTAACGAACATTGTTTGCTCCTTGGCGTGGGATCGGCGCGCTTCATGAATGCCTGATCCGAATTATGGTTGAGCGGACTATAGCGGCCCAGCACAGCTTTGCAAATAGCAGGCTGGACTCTGCGCCCATCTCTGGTAATCAATGGATACAAATAGTGTTCCTTGGACCAAGTTGAAAGGTCTTTGAGGTCTTAAATGACCTGATTTTCAGAGTTTTTCAGCACTTATCAGTCCAGAAGATAATTAAGGGGGCTTCATGTCTTCGAATGAGTTGAAATCCATCGTCAAAAGCCTGAAAAAAATCCACAAGGTGCTGGAGCGTGCTGTTCCAGAAAAAGCACCCAAGCCAAGACTGGATGGTGCTGACGGATTTGTATGGCATACCGAACCCTACCCGCATCTTGCCCCCGTCAAACACATCAATCGTGTGGATCTGGGCCTGCTGAAAGGCATTGATCGCAACCGCGATATGGTGCTCGAAAACACTCGTCGTTTCGCAAATGGCTTTCCTGCCAACAACGCTCTTTTGTGGGGCGCACGTGGCATGGGCAAAAGCTCCCTGGTCAAAGCTGCTCATGCAACGGTGAATGCAGAAAAAGATGATGACGAGAAAAACCTCAAGCTGATCGAAATCAGCCGAGAAGATATCGAATCGCTTCCTATTTTGATGAACATTCTGCGCGAGCGTGAAGAATGCTGTATTCTTTTCTGCGATGATCTGTCTTTCGACAGTGGAGAGAATGCCTATAAATCGCTCAAAGCGGTTCTAGATGGTGGTATTGAAGGCCGCCCCACCAACGTTCTCTTCTATGCAACATCCAATCGCCGCCACCTGATGCCGCGCGATATGATCGAAAACGAGCGTTCAACCTCCATCAATCCGAGCGAATCCGTACAGGAGAAAGTCTCGCTGTCCGACCGCTTTGGCCTTTGGATCGGATTTCACAATTGCTCCCAGGACGATTACCTCTCCATGGTCAATGGTTATGTTGCGGAATATGACATCCAAATCGATGCAGACGAGCTTCGTGCCAGCGCTCTGGAATGGGCCATGACCAGAGGTTCCCGCTCCGGCCGTGTAGCATGGCAATTCATTCAGGATTTGGCGGGCCAAAAGGGTGTTGTACTGGGCTAAGCTATACTTGACCAAATATCCAAACATAAGCCTGCGTCAAAAGACGCAGGCTTTTTCTCTACGCATTCCGCTCAATCAGTGCGGCATAACAGCCTCGTTGGGCGTAGTGAGCATGGATATATTGAACATCCGTATTTCCCAACATTCTGAGGATCGTAGGCTCTATAGCCTCACCCTCAGCAAGATCAGCTTCTACGATATGATCATTTTCATCGAATGCACGCAGTGACAGAATGCGTGTAGCCAGTGAGTCTGGTACCTTGTCGATCACAAGATCTGCCTCCCGAGCACCTTCTTGCACGAAGATGGCATGTCTTGAACGATAAGGAGACGCGACTGGCAGGTGCTCATAATTCATGAGCAACACCGTTCCCCCAGCCTCCACTTCACTCAAGGTCACTCTATCTGGGTAACCCGGATATTCATCAACTTGATAGCGAATAATTCCGAGCGACTTCAGCTCTTCCTCGCTTTTGCCATAGTATTTCTGAAAAGGTTTTGGGTCCAATCCTCTAACCTGAAAAGCCATGTTTGCCTCCTTAATTTGATGATGGAAGCAAGGCTAGTCGGAAGATGCCCTACCCGCAGCCCGTTTCTTGCTCAAGCAACAAAAAGCTCCAACGATGAACATCGGAGCCTTTGTTTTTCAATTCTTTCAACGCTCCTATAGTGTCGACAAGATATCTTTGGAATAGAACAGAAACGCGGTGATCTTAGGCAAGACAGTCCTGCCAGCCACCAAATTCGCGCTTCATTTCCTGAAGAACCAGGCCAAGTTTTTCATCGATTATGTGCAGATATTCTGTCCAGTCAGAAATCTGCTGCAGCTCTTTCTCTCCATCAGAGATACCGCGCAATCCAATCATTGGCATAGCGAATTTTTCACAAACGCGCCAGATGGCAAAGCTTTCCATATCCACCATCTCTGCATTGATTGCTTCATAATCTTCCCCGGAAACGATATTCGCACCGGTGGAAAGAGAGGCCTTTGGTACGGAACTCAGAAAATGTTCCATTTCCACAATTGCCGGGATATCGAGGAAAGGCGTTGTTCCCTTTTCGAAACCTAGTGCTGATGCATCCATATCCCGGTAGGACAGGCTGGCAGCTTGATAGACTTCAGTTTGTTTCAAATGCTGCGATCCGGCAGATCCAAGTGAGACTATCAGATCCGGTTTTTTACCCTGATGTGTCAAATTCGCCAATTCCGCTGTCAAATTCACAGCTGCCTCAACCGGGCCCACACCAATCATCAAAGGCTTTATCAGCTGCTGCAATTGCACTCCATATTCCGCAGAAGCCGCCATTACAAAAAGAATTTTTGGATTGGAAAATGTCATTTCTCACCTTTGTACATTCCATCTACCTTCACACATCCTATTTGGTCTCAGTGACTGAGTACTGTCAAAACCTTAGGAAAGCTTCGGATATATTGAGTATCAAAAAGCCCCGGTCAGTGAAACTCTGCCGGGGCTTAACAAGATCATGACTTCATCGACGCTCTTAAAGAGCAGCCATGATACGATTCAGAGCTTCCTGAACTTTGGCTTTCAGAGCTTCTTGTTCAGCCAGTTTACTCTTCTGCTCTTCGACTATTTCAGCTGGAGCATTGGCAACGAAGCGCTCATTGTTCAGCTTGCCGGAGAATTTGGCCGCAACCTTGGAGATCTTGTCTATCTCTTTTTCCAGGCGGACTTTTTCTGCATCCAGATCAATCACGCCAGCCAGAGGCAGAGCAATGGTAGCCTCACCCACGACTACTTGCGCTGAGCCTTGTGGTACATCAGCTGAAACCTTGATCTCGTCAGCACGAGCCAGACGCTTGATAACTGCATCCTGAGCTTTCAGGCGGGCTTTGGTCTGATCAGACGCGCCCACGATTTCCAGCTTCAATTGAGTGGATGGCGTTATGTTCATCTCGGAACGGACGGAGCGGATTGCTGTGATGATATCAACCAGCCAGTTGATGTCATCGGCAGCACCGGTGTCTTCAATGGAATAGCTTGGCCATTTTTCAAGGATCAGCAAACCTTCACGTGCTGGACCGTTCTTGCCGGTTTCCGCCCAGAGCTCTTCGGTGATGAAAGGCATGAATGGATGCAGAAGCACACAGATCTGATCCAGAACCCAGGCGACGCAAGCCTGCGTCTCTGTCTTGGCACCACTCTCACCTTCTGCCTGGAGAATAGGCTTGGTCAGCTCAATATACCAATCGCAATACAGATTCCAAACAAAGCGATAAAGTCCGTTGGCCGCATCGTTGAAACGATATGTTTCGATGGCTTCGGACACTTCCTTGGCGGTTTTGGCCAACTCAGTCACGATCCAACGGTTAACTATTTCCTTCACGCCGTTCGGGTCAAAATCTTCAATGCGCGCGCAGCCATTCATCTGGGTAAAACGGGTCGCATTCCAGAGTTTTGTACCGAAGTTGCGATAGCCGGCAACCCGGCTGGCGGCAAGCTTGATATCACGACCTTGAGCAGCCATTGCAGCCAGCGTGAAGCGAACAGCGTCAGCTCCATACTCGTCTACCAGATCCAACGGATCGATGACATTGCCCTTGGACTTGGACATTTTGGCGCCTTTTTCATCGCGCACCAGCGCATGAACATAGACGGTATGGAATGGCTCTTCCTTCATGAAATGAAGGGACATCATCATCATGCGAGCAACCCAGAAGAAAATGATATCAAAACCAGTCACCAGGACATCGGTCTGATAATATCGCTCAAGCTGAGGTGTTTTGTCAGGCCAGCCAAGTGTGGAAAATGGCCAAAGAGCAGATGAGAACCAAGTATCCAGAACATCTTCATCACGAACCAAGTCTACCTCTTTGCCAAATTTCTCTTTGGCCATAGCCATGGCTTCGGTTTCGTCATGGGCGACAAAAACGGATTCTTCCGGACCATACCAGGCCGGAATCTGATGCCCCCACCAAAGCTGACGGGAGATACACCACGGCTCGATATTCTCCATCCATTCGAAATAGGTCTTTTCCCAATTCTTCGGAACGAAGTTGGTCCGTCCTTCCTTTACAGATGCAATGGCGGGCTTCGCAAGGGTCTTGGCATCAGCAAACCACTGATCGGTCAGCATGGGTTCAATAACAACACCGGACCGGTCTCCGAATGGTTGCATGACCTTTTTGTTCTCGACAAAAGGAATGTCATTGCCTTCGTCATCCTTGGCGAAAACGCAAAGACCTTCCCCATTTATGGCAGCGACAATTTGCTTGCGCGCTTCAAACCGGTTCAGACCACGATATTCATCAGGAACCAAGTTAATTGCATCAACTTCTGTCTCGGATGGCAGATTGCCGGTTTTGGCGATCTCAACAGCCAATTCTGCGCATTCCGCGTAAGGAGCACCATCTGCGCGCATGGCAGCTTTGGTGTCCATCAGGCGATAACAAGGAATGTCGCAGCGACGAGCAACACCATAATCATTGAAATCGTGAGCGCCGGTAATCTTCACCGCACCTGAACCAAAATCCGGATCAGGATATTCATCGGTGATGATCGGGATCAGGCGGCGATGCTCCTTCGGCCCAACAGGGATTTCGCAAAGCTTGCCAACAATCGGTGCATAGCGTTCATCAGAAGGATGGACAGCAACGGCACCATCGCCGAGCATTGTTTCGGGTCGCGTTGTCGCGATCGAGATGTAATCGCGCTCTTCTTCCAAAACGACGTTGCCGTCTTCATCCTTTTCAACATAGGTATAGGTCTCGCCGCCAGCCAGTGGATATTTGAAATGCCACATATGGCCGTCAACTTCCTTGTTCTCCACTTCGAGGTCGGAAATTGCCGTTTCGAATTTGGGGTCCCAGTTGACGAGACGTTTGCCACGATAAATCAGCCCATCATTATAAAGCTCAATAAAAACCTTCTGAACCGCTTTCGACAAACCTTCATCCATCGTGAAACGTTCGCGTGACCAGTCGGCTGTCGCGCCCAATCGGCGAAGCTGATTGAAGATGGTGCCGCCAGATTCGCCTTTCCATTTCCAAACCCGTTCAAGGAAGGCCTCACGCCCCATATCACGACGGCCTGGCTCACCATTGGCTGCCAGCTGACGCTCTACGACCATCTGGGTCGCAATACCGGCGTGATCCATACCCGGTTGCCAGAGAACATCCTTGCCACCCATACGGTGGTAGCGGATCATGATATCTTGCAGAGTGTTGTTCAGTGCATGGCCCATATGCAGGGAACCAGTCACATTCGGTGGTGGAATGACGATGCAGAAACTGTCCTGTCCGTCCTTTTTACCAGCGCCAGCATTGAAGGCACCAGATTTTTCCCACTCTTCATACAGGCGCGGCTCCACATTGGCCGCATCGAATGTTTTTTCCAGCATTGCACTTCCATATCGCAAGCAAGAGAGCATGCACGCCCTCACTACCTGTCAACAAATCCTATGGTTTGCCTGCAAATGCCTTATTCCTGCAAACATGCAGGCAACGACCACAAATATATCTTTGTATGGTGTAAATCCCATTCTGTGGCGGTCTGTCAACCGTCAGAGACGAGCCATGCGCCAATCGCCCACCTTTAATAGGCAATCAGCGCAAATTTGCCACAAAACCAGGTAATTTCAGGTTGGTGCGGGTGATCAGCGATAATGCTGCTCACCCCGGGACACTCGCTCAATCTCTGCACGCACCAGACGCTCTACCATTACCGGCAAATTCTGGTCGAGCCACGCCTTGAGCATGGGGCGCAGCATGTCTTCCACCACATTTTCCATGGTCCGTGTATTGTTGGACAGAATCGTGTGGGTCAGATTTTCAAAAGCATTGGTAACCACTTCACTGGTTTGATTTGATACCAGCGGCATGCCTTTTTCAACATCAGGCAAATTATCCAGTGGTGTCGGCTCGGTTTCAATCGTGGCTTTCAGAAGAGATGGTACCTTCTCTTCCAGCGTAGACTGGACCATTTGCTCCAACTCGGGCGTTGGATCTGGTTCCGCTATCGGCTCTGGGGTAGCTTCTGCAACTGTTTCCGGAGCAGGCTCTTCTTCCTGCTCTTCCATGAACATCAAATCATCGTCATGAGGTTGGACCAAATCCTGTTCCTGCCACTCGGTCGGCAGGTCCAGAACTTCTTCCTCTTCTTCAACCTCACCTTCAGCAGAATCCGTTTCCATGGCTGCCATCATGGCTGCCATATCATCTTCTTCCTCTGCTGGCTCTTCTTCAACTGGAGCAGGCGCATCAAACAGAGCATCAAGATCGTCTTGACCCATTTCGGCATTCGGATCGACTTCGGGCTCGGCAGCAACTTCCGGCTCTGGTGTCTCATCACCACCGATGGCGGCTTCTTCATCTGAAATGATCCGGCGAATGGACGCCAGGATTTCTTCCATCGAAGGTTCCTGAGCTGCGTTGGTATTAGACATAGGCCTCACCCGAAAACTGAAAACCAGTAGTGCTGCAAATCACATTCCACCGCAGAAATGATTCGCTGGTTCTATCACTATAAGCTGTTTAACTGCGTTAGAAAATCTGTTCGCATAAAAAGCACCATTCCGCTGTGCATGGAAACCGCTTTTCAAAGCTTTCCCCATTATCCCACTAATCCTTGCACGCAATAATTAACGCCCAGTTTTCATGGATACCGACATTGACGCGACCCAGAATCAAAAAAGCCGGACCCTCGAGATCCGGCTCAAATGAAAAACTCGCTCAAATCAGCGTCCATCTGGTGTGCGCAAACCATACCATTTGTCACGTACCTGCTTATAATGCTTCTTCGTATCATAGCGAGCAACCGGCAAATCAAGACGATTGGAAGTCAGGCGGCCAATGGCTGATGCAATGCGGAATGAAGCGACGATGCGATCACGTTGAGCAGTGACCAGCGAGATGCGCGCATCAATCAACTCACCTTGAGAGTTCAAGACGTCCAGAGTGGTTCGCTGCCCCACGCCACGCTCTTCGATCACGCCGCGCAGCGCAAGGCGAGAAGCTTCTACTTGCGCTTGAGCAGCAGAGATCTGGGGGATGGAAGCCTCATAGATGCTCCACGCAGAAATCACTGCAGCCCGAACCTGATCACGAGATAGATCAAGCTGAATACGGCGCTGGCCCAAAGTTTCCTTAGCCTGACGCACCTTGGAGCTCACGCGACCGCCCTGATAGATGGGCACGGACAAAGTACCCATGATGGAAGCGCTATTGGTCGTCTGCTCTGCACTGGAACCACGGCTGGATTGATCCTGCCACGAACGTGCTGCCGTTCCACGCACACTAAGCGTTGGCAACAATTCGCCTTCAGCAAGCTTCACATCCATCTGAGCGATATCAATATTATGCTGACTTGCACGAATAGCTGGGTGTTCGGTCAGCGCAGATGAAATTGCTGAGTTCAATTTGCGTGGGAACAATTTATCCACGGAATATCCGGCTGCCAATTTCCCCGGCTTCTTACCAACCAATTGCTGATAAGTTGCACGACTGGAGGCCAGATTGGCTTTTGCCAAATTAACCTGTGAGATAGCGCCAGACAGACGGGCCTCTGCTTGTGCAACATCGGTGGAAATGGTTTCACCGACGGCAAATCGATCCTTTGCCGAGCGAACCTGCTCCTGCAAGAAAGACACATTCTGTTTTCGCAGTTCAAGGATCGCCTGGTTTTGAAGAACATCCATATAGGCGGAGGCAACATCGAAGAGAACCGTCTGTTCGGTATTCTCCAATGTCGCACGAGAAGCAAGAACGGCGGATTCGGCTTTTTTCACGCCATTCTTGGTACGCATACCACGGAATAGGATCTGATCGACCTGCAAACCCAGATTGGTTGAATTGGTCTCATTGCGCTTGGCAGACCCAGAAAACTGTTCGATGCTGGTCCATTGACGCGTGGCGCTTGCCGTCCCATTGACAGTGGGACGATAGCCGGACAAGGCCTGAGACACATTTTCATCAGTTGCGCGCAGCCCGGCCCTTGCCGCATTCAGCGTAGGATTGTTCTGATAAGCCAGCGCCAATGCCTGCTGGAGGGTTTCTGCCGATACGGAGGATACGCTCAATGCCAACGCCGCTACTGCACAGACTGTTGCTGTCTTAAAGCTTCTCACGCCCCTGCTCCTTGCACATGTTATGCCTGAATGATCAGGTTTCGCGCCCAATCGTCCGAAGATCAATTTCCAGATCTGAATATTCTTGATTGTGGCGGCACAATAGGCAGATTGCTGTTGCATTCCTAGTACCGCGCACACCTCGAGGCGTTAAAAAATCACTAATGCTGCATTCTCGCAACAGATCAAGCGCCAGTTTATACAGAACTTTTGTAACGAAATGTATTTTAGATTTTCTGCAAATACAAACAAAAAGCCGCCTGAAGCACATACAGACGGCTTGTATATTTTCAAAGGCAAGGATTTTTCTTAAAAACTGAAACCGACCGGCTTGGAGAATTCTGTGAGAATTGGTGCATTGGTATCAAACGCAGGGATACGAGAGAAGCTCTCACCATTGCGCAAAATCTTGATAGCCTCTGCGCGGCGCTCCTTGCCGTCAACCGTTACCAGAACGCCGCCATCTTTCATCTGATTCAGCAGATCATCCGGCAACTGTTCCACAGCCCCTTCTATGACAATCACGTCATAAGGACCTTCAGATACATATCCTTTGGCAATATCACCGCTGATCATGGCGACATTGTCAAAACCCAAACCCGTCAAGGTGTCCTGTGCCTGCTCAACCAGAGCTTCGTCACTTTCGACAGCGACGACGGTATTTGCCATCTTGGAAGCCAGTGCAGCGGTATAGCCAGCCTGCGCACCAATCACCAGAACCAAATCCTCAGATTTGATATCAGCCAACTGAAGTAATTTGGCGAGCGGCGAAGGTTGCATCATGCAACGACTATCCGAGATCACGATATCGACGTCACTGTAAGCCAGATTCCGCAGATGAGCTGGTACGAACAATTCGCGAGGGACAACCTCAAATGCCTCCAGCACATTATAGGCAGTTACATCGGTGGTCCGAATTTGGTTGTCCACCATCTGGCGGCGTGCATCTGCATATTCGCCCATAACAGAATATCCTGTCTCTAGTTGATCCCAGCGGCCAAGAAGCGAGCCAAAGGTCCATAAATACCCGCTTCTTTTTTACCCTTCCCCGTGATTATCCCTGCCGCAAGCCCGTTGCAAGGGCGTTCGCCGCATTTTTCGAACCTTTTGTCTCGCTTTGAACAGCTCATTCGGTGAGTTTTGTCAAAAAGTTCAAATTTTGGTGGATATCGACTTGTCGGCCCGAACTGGTTTCGCTATACACCATCCACCACAACGCAGGAAGGCTCGATGGCGGAGTGGTGACGCAGCGGATTGCAAATCCGTGTACGCCGGTTCGATTCCGGCTCGAGCCTCCAACTCTTTTCTCAGATCACATATAATTTGTTTTTGTTTGAGCTTTTCAAGCGTGCCTGGTACCTGTGTGAAATTGTAAAACATAGCTTTTCGTTTTCATGAACTCAGCAGTGTCATTGCTGATCGGGCGGGATCATGGCTTGATTCATAATTGACCTTGCTATTCCTTAGCCAGTGCCATTGCCTTGATCAATCGTCCCCATTTCATGTCATCCAATGTGATGAGCTGCACATTCAACGCACGGGCTTTGCCGAACAGCGCTTCATATTTGGGTTTTCTATTATAATTGTCATAGAGATCGGTGGTAAGAATTAGGCCGACAAAGCTGTTTTGGCTGCCAAAATGGTCCGCAAGATTGTCAGCCTCATGCAGGGCTTCCATTAGTTTCTTACGGCGGCGATCATTCGATCTTTGATATCCAGCCCCAAAAGCTTTGCAGGAATAGAAAGCAAGACGTTGATCAAAACGGGCGATCACATCAATCTCATTCTCACCTTCATAGCCATCGATTCTCCAGCGCACTGACTGCCCATAGCGCACCTCATCTGCCCCAGCCTCAAGCGCAGCCAGACACGCCACCTCTTCCAACCAACCGCCAGTAATGAACCGTCTTGCCTGCGGCGTGTGGGCGCGCAGGATGCCCTCCTCCGTTTGAAGAACAAGATCACAGCCCTGCAAAGCTTCAACGATGCAGGCTTCAACCGGGTCGAGATCAGAAATGGACAAACTGCCCTTGAACAGCCGCTTCTTGATCCGCTCAAAGGCTCTGAAATGACTGGCAAGGAGAGTGCTGGCGGGACGATTTCTTTTTGCTTCCCTTAATGTACCGCTCCGTCCCTCATCCAGCCAGGCTCCGGATTTGGCGATCAATTCTGCAAGGGTCTTTTTCTGCGCCATTTAAACTTCCGTTCCATTATTGAATGCGGGCATGAATCAATACAGAGTTACACCACTTCGCCAGCTTGCAATCCATAACACAGATAGGTAAGAGCGATGCAAGTGTCTTGGCAATCCTGCCAGCGAAGAATGGGTGAGAGTGATCATGTTGCATGGTGGCGACCTTGGCTGGGCCATGGAGGCATATGGCGGACAAAAAGAAGACTGGCTGGACCTCTCTACCGGTATCAACCGGCGATCCTATCCATTCTCAATAGATCGTGCACTCTCTGACATCCGGGAGCTACCAAGCACAACTGACCTCAAAACCTGTCTTGAAGCTGCCCGTCTGGCTTATCAATGCCCCAAGGATTTAACAATTGTAGCCGGCCCCGGTACACAAATCCTGATCAACAGCATTCCTCATATCTTGAAACCCGGTCGGTGCCATATAGCAGAGCCTACCTATAGTGAGCACAGAGGTGCCATGGAGCTGGCTGGTGTGCCCTGTTCCGGTTTTACTGCCATTGATGACCTTCTTGCGCAGAATATTGACCAACGATCCTGCGTGATTGTTGTGAATCCCAACAACCCGGATGGCCACACCCTTTCATCGCCAGAATTGTTAGAATTTTCTGTTCACCTGCAAAAATCAAACAGCACCTTGATCATCGATGAAGCGTTTGGCGATATAGATCCTACCCAAAGCATCATACCCCACCTCAGCTCCCGGTCCAATATTGTTGTTTTTCGAAGTTTTGGGAAATTCTTTGGCCTTGCAGGCATACGGCTAGGATTTGTGATTGGAAGTGAGGAGATCACAAACAAGATAACAAGCTTTCACGGCCCCTGGACTGCTTCATCCGTAGCATTGAAAGTTGGAAGTCAGGCTCTATCAGATCTGGAATGGCATAAAAAAGAGCGTGAGCTCCTAACTCATTGGAGCGAGCGATTACAAAGCTGTTTAGCCAGGCATGGATTATCTGTTGTTGGTGGAACCGGCCTCTATCTGCTGATTGAGAGTGAATATGCTCGAAGGCTGCACATGCATTTGGCCAAGCACCATATCTGGAGCCGCATATTCACTTACCAAGATCGCTGGCTAAGGCTTGGCATTCCGATGCAGGACGCGGAGCTAAAACGCTTCGTGTCAGCGCTTGACTGCTTTGTGGTAGAGGCAGCAAATGACTGATTGGTTTGTTCTTTCCGATTCCTACTTTGCAGCCACTTTTTTGATCGCTTTTTTGGCTCTGATCATGGATGCACTGGTTGGTGATCCAGATTGGTTCTGGCGAAGACTTCCTCATCCAGTGGTGTGGATCGGGACGTTCATTTCATTGCTCGAGAAAAGCCTAAACGCGCCACTTACTCTACCTCCTGAACGTCAGGATATTCATATGACTCGGTTCCGAGGCATGCTCATGCCTCTTTACCTTATCGTTCCTGCATTAGGTGTTGGCGCAATCATTCAGAAACTACTATTTGATCTGGGAATCGGAGGAATTCTTGCTACTGGCCTCATCGCTTCTGTCTTCATCGCGCAAAGAAGTCTCAGTGATCATGTCTATCGGGTCTGGCAACCACTCTCAAACGGTGATCTAAACGAAGCAAGAAAAGCAGTTTCAATGATTGTCGGGCGAGACCCGGAGCAACTAGATGCAGCAGGCATTGCCAGAGCTTCAATAGAAAGCACTGCCGAGAATTTTTCGGATGGTGTTGTCGCCCCCCTCTTTTGGCTATTGATTGGCGGGCTACCCGGGTTGTTTGCTTATAAGGCGATCAATACGGCTGACAGCATGATCGGCCACAAGAATGAGCGCTATCAATATTTTGGCTGGGCATCGGCCAAGCTGGATGATGTAGTCAATCTGATCCCAGCACGCATCTCCATGATCCTGCTTCTTCTCGGAGGTAAATTAAGACCTAAAGGTCCTGGAGAAAAACACCCCTCCACTGGCATTTGGAGCAATGTTAAGAAGATTTGGCTGGATGCCCCAAAACACAGATCACCCAATGCCGGTTGGCCCGAAGGGGCAATGGCCTATCTTCTCAATATCACCCTATCCGGTCCTCGCATTTATGGTGATAAAGTGAGCAAGGAACCATATGTCAACGAAACTGGCCGGAAAGATATCGGAGCGCGCGAAATCAAGTCAGCAGTCTCCATTTATGCGTGGGCTTGCGGCTTGGAAATCTGCGCAGTTGGTCTTGGTTATGCTGCATTGCTATTCAGCCACTTTCCGAACATGACCTAGTCCTTCTTTCCTTGGCAATTTCCAAAATGGCATCGACATCCATATGGTGCTCTATATGCTCAGCCAAAGAATCGAGGCTTTCTTCAACCATATTCTGATAAGCCATGTTCACTTTCCCTGAACCGCCCAACTTGCTAAAGAAAGCCGCACGAAACGCATCTTCATTGAAAACGCCATGAAGGTAGGATCCCATCACAAGGCCGTCTTGTGACATTGCACCTTCAGGATTTCCGTCAATCTCAAAAAGTGGTCGTTCACAATCAACACCTTCTGTTTGACCGATATGAATTTCATATGCAGATATATCTTTGCCGCTTTCCAAATGGCTACCTGATACTTGAACCGTGCGTTTTTGCCCATCCAGAATGGTTTTGACATCCAACAGCCCCAATCCCTGACAATCGCTTCCAGGCTCTGTTTCAACACCCTTTGGATCGGAAATGGATTTTCCAAGCATCTGATAGCCACCGCATAAGCCCATGACTGCACCACCTTGACGATGATGAGATAGAATATCGATATCCCAACCCTGATTTTGGAGAAACTTAAAATCTGCAATTGTTGTTTTTGATCCGATCAGCAAAATCAAGTCTGCTCCTTGCGGCAACGGCATACCAGGCTCAATCATTTCCAAGGAAATATCAGCATCAGCCCGCAGTGCATCCAAATCATCAAAATTCGCAATACGCGGAAGGATTGGCACAATAATCCGCACCCTCCCCTTCCTTTCACTTGAAACGATATCACGCTTTAGGTCTTCACTATCCTCTGCCGGAAGCGTAGCTGCCTGATCAAACCAGGGAATTACCCCAAAATTCTGCCAATCCGTTTCTTTGGATATGATTTCAATTCCAGAATCGAACAAAGACACATCGCCACGAAATTTATTGATCAGATACCCCTTCACCAAAGCCAAATCCTCAGGCGGTAAGAGAGTTTTCGTTCCAACGATGGATGCAATCACTCCACCTCGATCAATATCACCGACCAGTATGACAGGAACATTCGCAGCCTGAGCAAAGCCCATATTGGCAATATCACCAGCTCGCAAATTCACCTCCGAAGCCGACCCCGCACCCTCCACGACTACAATGTCATATTGGCTTTTCAGATGCTCATAAGAGTGTAGAACCGAAGTCAGGAATTTTCCCTTATTAGCGGCATAGTCCCGCGCCTTCATCTGCCCTGCGACCTTGCCATGAACAACAACTTGCGAGCCTATATTGCTTTGAGGTTTTAGCAACACCGGGTTCATGTGAACGCTTGGCTGCAACCCACAAGCCATGGCCTGCAACGCCTGGGCACGACCAATTTCACCACCATCGCAGGTGACTGCAGCGTTATTGGACATATTTTGAGGCTTGAAAGGTGCAACCGAGAGACCGCGATGCTTTAAAGCTCTGCAAAGTCCGGCCACAAGCATCGATTTACCCACATTGGAGCCAGTCCCCTGAAACATGATTGCTGCCATCATCGCTTCCTGATCCTCCGAATCTTAAGCTCCAAATCGTTCTACAAGGTGATCGCAGGATAAGGACTTGGCTTCAAGATCAAAGGCAACCCTACCCGCACTTCAATCACCCTGTCGCATTGCTTGGCCATATATTGATTCATGAGGCCCTGATAATCACGAAACTTGCGGGACAAAGCATGTTCTGGCACAACACCCTGCCCAACCTCATTTGAGATAAATATAAGCGTTCCGGGGCAATCCTGGATCGTTTGAGCAAGCTGCATGCTATGCTCCTCGACATATTTATTCTCGAACATCAAATTGGAAAGCCAGAGTGTGAGGCAATCAACCAGGATCACTTGCCCCTCTCTTGCATGTTGACGCAGACACGTAGCCAGATAGACGGGCTCTTCAATCAATTTCCAGCGAGGACCTCGTCGTTCCTGATGCAAGTTGATACGATCTGACATTTCTTCATCATTCATTTGAGGGGCAGAAGTAGCAACATAGAGCAATTCCAGATCGCTCTTTTCGCAAAGCTCTTCAGCAAATTCACTCTTCCCAGAACGGGCCCCACCAAAAATCAGAGTTGAACGACAGTTAGTCATGGCAAGGTCCGTTTGTGGTCTGAGTGATTTAGGAGGAATCTATCCTTGTTTTTGAAAGTCCATCCTATCAGCCTCATTCACCTGAGACCAATCCCCCGTTTGATAAGCCATGATGACTTTGTCAGAACGACTTTTCCGCTCGAGCAACGCCTGACCTTTCCTTCGCAAGCGTCGTAAATAGGGTGAATCCACCGATAAAACAAAAAGGCCCAACGGAATCATCCAGAAACCGAGCACCGGTAAAAAACCCAGAACTCCACCAATAATTAGTATTATTCCCAAACTGCGGCGTGCCTTTGGCGTACCGGGCATGGCAATCGTCCATTGTCCCAGGGAAATTGATTTGCGCGGAGTGATCATGAAAGAGAAGGTCCAGCCTGCACTACTAAAAAGGTGTTGTTATCATCCGTAAATAGGAAAAGCAGTGTGTATTTCCAGTCCTTTGCAGCTATCGAGAAGGATTTATCCACGACCTACAAACTTTCCCCAAGCAAATAAAAAAAGGACTTGGCATTTTCGATTGGCTCCATTAGAAACCACCTCACCAACGCTCAAGGTTTCTACCTTGTTGCAGTTACCAAGTTTTCCCCAGTAGCTCAGTTGGTAGAGCAAGCGACTGTTAATCGCTGGGTCGCTGGTTCGAGTCCGGCCTGGGGAGCCAAATCAAGGTCTTCTGATTAATTTCAGAAGACCTTTTTTTATTTGTTCCTGCCAATCTGTTGAATCTTAAAGGCGATTGCCATAGAAAACAGGCATTCTGTGGCGCGGCGCGATTTTTCGGACGACTGGGCGAAATCTTCTGGACAAATCAATTCGTTAAACAGCCTCCTTTTAGCGGATACTTTGTGTCTGTCTAACGGTTCTATTGGATGCTATTATATTACTCATTTCTTTGCATATGTGGCCTTTGGTTTAGCACACCCCACCCATTAAATATCCAGATTTTGATGTATATGCCCGCTGCCGTTTGATACGGATTTTCCAGATCAGTTTTCTCACTCTAAGGATACTGAAATGAGCTAACTGCCATCCGTTGCTACTTGCAAGGTCGCCAGCAATGCGAATTTTTCTAGACATTTATTACGCTGCGGCTAACATGCTCCAGTAGAAAAATTAGCTGACAAGCTAGGGAAAGCAAACTTGCAACCTTCAATACGTCTCCTTCAGAGGTATTCAACAAATTGGGTATCCACAGTACCTACTCCATAGTCATGGGCAGGGCAAAGTGTAGATTCGCTGTCGTTGACTACCTCGACAAAAAACCGTACGCTATCAGACGTTCAAGAACGCTCCTAAAGACTATCACCAAGTTGAATTAATCCTAGAATATCTTTTTTACGCAGGAATTCTTAGGATGCATTCCATCGAAAAATTCGGATATCTCGCAATTCACGTTCCTAGGGTCGTATGAGCCCAATACTTCTATATTAAGCTCCTTTGCGAGTTTACGATAATCCTCTTCAATTGATAGGAAAATAGGCTTTTCCGTTTTTATTCTCTCAAATAATTTTGGATGATAGGGGGATAAAATGAGCTTGACTTCAATATGATTTAATTTCAACCATTTGATCAAATCAATGTATCTAGCTTCTGCCACATCGTCGTGCACATATGATTTTATCGAATAGTTCAATATTTGATCGAACTCTCTTTCGATCTGTTTCTGTCCCCGCATAGTATGTTCCAAATTATAAATATAAGCGCCGTCATATGCTTTTTTTCCGACATCTTCAATGCTGCCGTCTATAGGAAGTGCTCCTCCGCGTAGACTCACCGTCGAGTATAGCTTTTCCGCCCAATTTAAAGATGTATACTTTGAATACTTATTTTCTAATGGGGAAGGTGCCAAACTTGTGACTTCTCCATTTTTAATTATTCTATCCCAATGGTGAAAAAGTAATTCGGAAGATTTCCATCTATCTTGTCCGTCAAATTTATTAAACAACCATGGATCGGCGCCTAAGAAAACCCTTTGCGGCTTTAGTTTAGCCACCGCCTCTCCTACAAAGGCAACATAATCTTCGACAGATGCACCACTTACAGACAAATTAATAGAGCTACCATTTAGCATTTTTGAGGATATCTGCATAACTCTAGACGATCCCATAACCAGCGACTTAGCTTCTCTCAAAGAGTAGTATAGTCGATCTTCGGTAAACTTTCGTTCGTCCAAATTTCCAAAATATACATAATCAGAAGTTGATAGCTGAAGCGCTAATAGCCTCTCGAAATTATCACCTACCTTCATGGTAAGTAACCCAATACCGCCAACAATGACAAGTGAACAGAAACTCGTCATAAAAATCTTACTGGAACTAAGAAATTTTTTGTTTCTGAAAGGGTATTCTATGTATCTCCAGCTTAAGATCGCGATGAAGAAGCTTATAAATACCAACGACACTGCAATGTAAAACGGAAGGTCGACTTGTTTTAAATAAATACGAGTAAAAGAAAAAATAGGTTGGTGCCACAAATATGCTGAGTAACTAATTAAGCCAATTCCCACGAATATCTTCGCACTCAATATTCTCGCTACAAACGTGTTGCTTTCGGCAAACAAAATTAAAAGGACCACTCCAACCACCGGCACCAGCGCGTACACGCTCGGAAAGGGAGTGCTTTCATCGAAACCAAATATTGCAAATAAAATTGCGGCCAAACCTAACAACGACAAACCGTTGTTAGCCTGAATGCCGCGATAGTGGACAATAAAGGCTGCAATAGACCCGGCAAACAACTCCCATGCTCGTGTTGGTGCGAGATAGAAGTTTGCAGTAGCTTGGTAGCGCCATCCCCATTCACTGAGTGCCAAACTGACTAGGCCGTAGACTCATAAACTCCTGATCCAGATAAGGACAGCCACCAGTTTGA
>ERZ794982.137-NODE-137-length-24718-cov-4.300815_pt1 | contig 24718 bp, 21 predicted proteins | sample MGYA00433071_ERZ794982 | MGnify/ENA primary metagenome ERZ794982 (study PRJEB30140, sample SAMN00862574) | bioreactor metagenome | study: EMG produced TPA metagenomics assembly of the Bioreactor inoculated with sediment Metagenome (bioreactor metagenome)...
GAAAGATGGGCAAGCAATCTCTTGGCAGCTCAGCGGCTATGATCATTTCAACAGCAATTAAGATCTTATTATGACTAACCCTCTTTCTCTGATTTCGTTAAAGAATCCTTGGCACTTATTAGCGACAGGCTTCGGTAGTGGCTTATCCCCGGTGATTCCGGGAACGATGGGGACGTTGGCATCGATACCACTCTATTTGTTGATAGTACAGCTGCCACTTAGCGGCTACTTATTGGTCGTGCTGGCTGCGTGTCTTGTGGGGGTGAAGATCTGTCAAGTGACCTCTGATGATATGGGTGTGCATGACCATGGTTCAATTGTTTGGGATGAATTTGCGGGCTTTTGGATCACTATGGCGGTAGTGCCCCTGTTGCAACTTTCTCCCACTGATTGGAAGTGGTTACTCACTGGTTTTATCCTGTTTCGCTTTTTTGATATGGTGAAGCCGTGGCCTATTGGCTGGCTAGATAAGCGTGTGCACGGTGGGTTGGGTATTATGATTGATGATATCGTCGCTGGTGCAATGGCTGGTGTAGCCCTTTACTTCATTGGTAAATTCGCGGGTTGGTTGGTTTAATCGGCTTGTTAGATAAAGGCTTCCATTAGGAAGCCTTTTTTGAATCTATTTTAGTTTTTCGAGATCAGATTCGATCTCAGCTATTTTGCTCGAGACCACTTTCTCTAAATGGTGTAAATCGGATAAGATTTTCTGTTTTACGTCCACTTCTGCTCGTTTTTCTGGTTTGGTGAGTTTATTGAGCTCGTCAATCACTAGGGTTAGATTACGATTTATCTCGGTGACTTCTTTGTATTGGTGACTACCACTATCAACCAGTACGTTTTTTATCTGTCGCGGGTATTTGTATTTAACGCTTTTGGCGAACAATTCGCCTTTTTGTTTACGGAAGTAGATCTTTAGGACGTCTTTGTGTGCTTCTTGACGCAAGGAATAGCGCTCAATCTGCTTGGGATCTTGTATGCCTAGACCCGTTAAGTGTGGAAACATAGGCTACCTCATTAATCGTACTTATCAGTACCTGACGGAATCAGATTAAATTGAACACTTTTAATGTAGCAGCCTAAGCTTCACCAATATAGTTGAACTATCGATATTTTTCTCAATTTGTGGTTAAGATCAGCTCGGAGCAAGCTCCGCGATATTAGCAATAAGTGCTTCACTAAGTTGCTGTTCTTCCTCTTCACTTAGTTTACTGCCATCAGTGCCAGTAATGATAAAAAAGTCCTCTGCTCGTTCGCCAATGGTGGTTATTTTGGCGGCATGCAAATTGATATTCAGATCGGCAAAAGTTGCTCCTACGGTCGCCAATAAACCTGGCGTATCAAGTGCGACAAATTCCATAGTAGTGCGCTTTTTACTTTTACTAGGTAAGAAATCCACTTTGGTTTTGACTTTAAAGTGCTGCAAATTGCGTGGTGCACGCCGAGTACGAATCTTGGTTGGACGACCATCTTCTAGTACGTGAATTAAATGCTTGATTACCGCTTTATGGCGACCTTCTTCGATTGGATTACCGTGTTGATCTAATACCATGAAAGTATCAAATACATAGCCATCTTTACTGGTCATTACTTGTGCGTCATGAACGTTAAAGTTACGTCTATCCAATTCGGCCACTACGGTGGCGAATAAACCGTTTTGGTCTTTATTGTAAACAAACACCTCGGTACCGCCGCGAGTGGGCTTTTTGCTGATCAGTATTAGTGGCTTGGTTGGGTCTTCATGACGCAGCAGATTAGCGCAATGCCAGGCAATTTGTTTATGAGAGTGACGCAAGAAGTAGTCCGCTTTAAAGCGTTGCCACATCACATCAATTTCACGGCTGCTAAAGCCTTCTTTGCGCAGTAAAGCGGATGCCATTTGTTGGTTGTGACGAATACGCTCGCGTACGTCGACAGGGTTTTCTAAACCGCGACGCAGCGCTCGCTGAGTGGAATAAAAAAGTTCAGCCAAGAGGGTACGCTTCCAACTGTTCCAAAGCTCAGGGTTGGTGGCGCAGATATCGGCAACCGTTAGACAAACTAAGTACTCAAGATACTCTTCATCACGAACTTTTTTGGCAAATTCGGCAATGACGTCTGGATCATAAATGTCACGACGTTGAGCGGTAACGGACATCAATAAGTGATGACGTACTAGCCAAGAAACGAGATTGGCTTCAGGCGTTGAAAGCCCATGCTCACGACAAAATAGGTACGCTTCTTCTGCGCCAATTACTGAGTGGTCGCCGCCGCGCCCTTTTCCTATATCATGGAATATCGCTGCAATGATAAGTAATTCTTTTTTCTGGATGCGAGGGTAAACCTCGCAGCAAATAGGATGCTTACTATGATTTTTTGCGTAGCTGAAAGTGTTGAGGTGCTTTAATAATCGAACGCTGTGCTCATCGACGGTGTAAACATGGAATAGGTCGAATTGCATTTGCCCAACAATTTGGCTCCATTGTGGCAAGTAGGCGGAGAGTACACCGAGTTTGTGCATTAAACCGAAGGCGTTGTGTAGCGCATTGGGGTGGCGACATAACTCCAAAAACTTTTCACGGGCTTCTGGAATGGTATGCAAAAACTTGTTGAAGCGGCGACGAGCGGTTCGAAGTTGACGCAGTGTCGGTGGAGATACCCCTTCGATGGTAGAGTCATTGGCTATGTGTAAGAACATATCAAGTATCGATTCAGGGCGCGCTTGAAACAGTGCTGGTTTTCGAGCCTCAATCAGGCTGCCACGACGCTGGAAATCTTCGCTAATGATCTGTACAGAGCTTTCGACACCACGATTTAAAATTGCCTGACCAAACAGCTTGAGCAGCATCTTGTTGAGTTCGGCAACTCGGCGCAGAGTACGATAAAATTCCTTCATCATCATTTCAACGCCCCGATTACCTTCACCAGTAAAACCAAGCGTTTCAGCAACGGGTGGCTGGTGGGCGAAGGTGAGTCGATTGTCATAGCGTTTTAAATCGATATGCAGGGCAAATCGTACGCGCCACAAGAACTCTTGGCATTCAACCAGTTCACGGTATTCTGCATCGGTTAAAAAGCCATAACGGCTCATTTCGAACAAAGAGGTGGCACCAAAGTGACGGCGTGCTACCCAACCTAAAGTGTGGATATCACGCAACCCGCCAGGAGTCGATTTAATATCGGGTTCTAAGTTGTAAGTAGTATCGTGATAGCGAGCATGACGCGTCGCTTGTTCTTGAACTTTGGCTTTGTAGAATATTTCACTTGGCCAGAACGACTCTGAATGGACCAGCATTTTCAGTTGATGAAAAGTCTCTTCGCAGCCCGTCAGTAAACGCGCTTCTTGTAAATTAGTCGCCACGGTTAAATCGCTTCGACCTATTTCACCGCATTCGTCAACAGTGCGCACCGCATGACCGATCTCTAAACGCAAATCCCACAATAGCGTAATGAACTCACTGACTTTTGCGCCTAGCGCATCGGGCAGCCTTTTTTTAGAGACGACCAGAATGTCGATATCAGACAGCGGGTGCAGTTCACCACGCCCGTATCCGCCGACGGCAACTAAACTGATATTTGGCAGCTTGGCAAAGCCATAATATTGCCATAGACGAGTGAGTAATAAATCGGTGTAATCGGAACGCCCAAGAACAAGGTCACTGACTGGGTGGTGATTAGTGAACTCTTGTTTTTGATAAGCGGCAAAGTGCTCTAGTTGCGATTTGAGCTCGCTAACGTTGATTTGCTCGTCACTGAAGGTGAGCGGTGATTGAAAAGGCATAGCGCTATCCGTGCTTAACTGATTGTTCTCACTGTATCAAATGCCGTGAGACAAAAAAATATCCCCGCATGAGCGGGGATAGTGAAATTATGCGTTAATCATTAGGCGAGGAATGGATTCATCAGTACGAAGTGTCAATACCTCACAGCCATCTTTGGTTACCAAGATGGTGTGTTCATACTGGGCTGACTTCTTACCATCGCCGGTGTAAACGGTCCAATCGTCTTGTGCATCAACCGTACAGCCAAATTTACCAGCGTTAATCATCGGTTCGATGGTAAAGCACATCCCTTCTTTTAATACGCGGCGGTCATTGTTTTTATAATGGACAACTTGCGGTTCTTCGTGGAACTCGTTGCCAATACCGTGACCACAGAAATCTTTAACAATGGAGAACTTGTTACGTGGATTATTCTTATTGTTCTCTTTGATGTACTTCTCGATAGCAGTACCGATGTCGCCAACAGTCGAACCTGGTTTTATTTTACGCATGCCCACGTAGAGCGCTTCTTGAGTCACCATGCATAGGCGCTTGTCTGCTGGAGAGACATCACCGACTAGGAACATTTTTGATGTGTCGCCGTGATAACCATTAGGGCGAACGGCTAGATCTGCGTTTTCATCGTCAGGAATAATAACGGTAATGTCGACGTTGATGATGTCACCGTTTTTCAATACCGCAGGTTTCATTTGTCCATTACTACCAAGCTCATCTTGGAGGGCAGGGATGCCATGACAAACGATGTGGTTGATAGAGGTACAGATGGACTTAGGAAAACCATGGTAATCGAGTGGTGCAGAGTATGCGCCTTTCTCTAGAGCATAATCGTGACAAATTTGGTTTAGCTCATCTGTTGCCACACCTTCTTTGATAAAAGGTTCGATCATTTCTAGAATTTCGGCAGCTAAGCTACCAGCGATACGCATACGTTCGACTTCTTCAGCCGTTTTAATCTTGATTGACATTGGCTTTTCTCTATTTCCTCAACAGCACATAAATGTGCGAATTGGCGTATTTTAACAGGAAGATGTGAGAATGTGTATTTGTGTCGTTTAGCCATCGACAAATAGCGGTTGAAGAAGCCTCTTTAAACTTTGCGCAGGGAATTTTTACTAGCCAAATAAGGTGGAAATGTGATATAAAGCGCGCCGGAACATCGTCTGTTGTCTTTAACTTCATTATGAGTTGGCGAAGCAGATGACGACCAAATAACTTTATTCTTTAAATCACACACATTTCGACACATATTCCGGGGTGCTGGGCAGAAGCCTGGTCGGAGTTATGGGAAATGTGGAGGCCTAACCCCATAGAGGATTTTAAAATGGCAACTGTATCAATGCGCGATATGCTTAAAGCTGGTGTTCACTTCGGTCACCAAACTCGTTACTGGAACCCAAAAATGAAGCCATTCATCTTTGGTGCTCGTAACCGCGTTCATATCATCAACCTAGAACAAACTGTACCAATGTTCAACGAAGCTCTAGCTGAACTAGCTAAAGTTGGCGAGAAGAAAGGTAAAGTTCTATTCGTAGGTACTAAGCGCGCTGCATCTGAAGCTGTTAAAGAAGCTGCAATCGCAAGCAACCAGTACTACGTTAACAACCGCTGGTTAGGCGGTATGCTAACAAACTACAAAACTGTTCGTCAGTCTATCAAGCGTCTAAAAGAACTTGAAGCGCAAGCTCAAGACGGTACTTTTGACAAACTAACTAAGAAAGAAGCTCTAATGCGTACTCGCGAAATGGAGAAGCTTGAGAAATCTCTTGGTGGTATCAAAAACATGGGCGGTCTACCAGACGCTCTATTCGTAATCGACGCTGATCACGAACACATTGCGATTAAAGAAGCAAACAACCTAGGTATCCCAGTATACGCTGTGGTAGATACTAACTCTAACCCAGATGGCGTAGACTACATCATCCCAGGTAACGACGACGCGATCCGCGCAGTACAACTATACCTAAACGCTGCAGCTTCTGCTGTAACTGAAGGTCGCAACAAAGACGTTGCTGTAGCTGCAGAAAAAGACGGTTTCGTAGAAGCTGAATAATTCAGGCTCCGAGTCATACTTGGTCTATATGCAAACTTTTTGTAGCATAGATTAAGTTATAGTTATCAACAGGGGCCGACAATGTAGGCCCCTGTTTTTTACCTTATTTCGAATCAACGAGGAAGACAGAATGGCAACTGTAACTGCTGCTCTAGTTAAAGAACTTCGCGAGCGCACTGGCGCTGGCATGATGGAATGTAAGAAAGCGCTTGTAGAAGCAAACGCTGACATCGAACTAGCAATTGAAAACATGCGTAAATCTGGCGCAGCGAAAGCAGCTAAAAAAGCTGGTAACGTTGCTGCTGAAGGCGCAATCATCATTAAAGAAGAGAACGGCGTTGCTGCTCTTCTTGAAGTGAACTGCCAAACTGACTTCGTAGCAAAAGATGCTAGCTTCAATGCATTCGCACAAGAAGTAGCGGCAGAAGCACTAGCTTCTAAAGTATCTGTTGAAGAGCTACAAGCTAAATTTGAAGATGCTCGCGTAGCACTAGTTGCTAAAATCGGCGAAAACATCAACATCCGTCGCGTACAGTACGTTGAAGGTACTGCAATCGCTTCTTACCGTCACGGTGAGAAAATCGGTGTTGTTGTTGCTGGTGAAGGCGATGCAGAAACTCTTAAGCACGTTGCTATGCACGTTGCAGCTTCTCGTCCTGAGTTTGTTAACCCAGAAGACGTACCTGCTGACGTAGTTGCTAAAGAGAAAGAAGTTCAAGTTGAAATCGCTATGAACGAAGGCAAACCTCAAGAGATCGCAGAGAAAATGGTTGTTGGCCGTATGAAGAAATTCACGGGCGAAATCTCTCTAACTGGTCAAGCTTTCATCATGGAGCCTAAGAAAACTGTAGGCGAAATGCTTAAAGAAAAAGGTGCTTCAGTTTCTACGTTTGTACGTCTAGAAGTTGGTGAAGGCATCGAGAAAGCTGCAGAAATGAGCTTTGCTGACGAAGTAGCAGCGGTACAAAAAGGTTAATCCTTAGAGACCTGCGAATTATTAGACCGTAGCCATGGCTGCGGTCTTTTTATGACCAGCTTTTGGGCGTTAATTGTGATGAATAAGTATTAGAGTGATAAGTAAGCCGTTAGGTCGTCTAACTTTTTCTAGTATTGATTCATGACTGTTAATTCATAACTCTCTTTTTGGAAGGTAAAATCCATGACTACGAACCCTAAACCAGCGTATCAACGTATCCTGTTAAAATTGAGCGGCGAAGCTCTTCAAGGCTCTGAAGGTTTTGGTATTGATCCTGCGATTCTTGAGCGTATGGCTCAAGAGGTAAAAGAGCTGGTAGAACTAGGTGTTCAAGTTGGTGTTGTAATTGGTGGTGGTAACCTATTCCGTGGTGCTGGTCTTGCTGAAGCCGGTATGAACCGCGTTGTTGGTGACCACATGGGCATGCTTGCGACGGTTATGAACGGTTTGGCAATGCGAGATGCACTGCACCGTGCTTACGTAAATGCTCGCGTAATGTCAGCTATCCCACTGAAAGGTGTGTGTGACGACTATAACTGGGCTGATGCGATTCGTGAACTTCGCCAAGGTCGTGTTGTGATTTTCTCTGCAGGTACTGGTAACCCATTCTTCACCACTGACTCTGCGGCATGTCTGCGTGGTATTGAGATTGAAGCTGATGTTGTTCTAAAAGCGACAAAAGTAGACGGCGTATTTACTGCTGACCCTGTAGCAAACCCAGACGCAGAGCTGTATGATGAGCTAAGCTACGCAGAAATTCTTGATAAAGAACTGAAAGTGATGGATTTAGCAGCATTTACACTTGCTCGCGACCACAAAATGCCAATCCGCGTATTTAACATGAACAAGCCAGGTGCACTACGTCGCGTGGTAATGGGTGAAGCTGAAGGTACTTTGATTACCGAGAAAGCTTAATCTGTGCAGTCGCCCTATAGAAATACGGCGACTTACCGAATAGCCCTGTTAGAATTTCTTTGATAAAGAAGAATTATTAAGGTGAAACCGTGATTAACGAAATCAAAAAAGACGCGCAAGAGCGCATGGAAAAAAGTGTTGAAGCACTGAAGAGCAACCTTTCTAAAGTTCGTACGGGTCGTGCACACCCAAGCCTACTTTCAGGTCTATCTGTAGAATATTACGGAGCACCAACGCCTCTTAACCAAGTGGCAAACGTTGTAGCTGAAGATGCTCGTACACTTGCTATCACAGTATTTGACCGTGAGTTAACTCAAAAAGTTGAAAAAGCAATTCTGCAATCTGACCTAGGTTTAAACCCTATGTCTGCAGGTACAATTATTCGAGTACCACTTCCACCGCTAACGGAAGAGCGTCGTAAAGACCTAGTTAAGATTGTTCGTGGTGAAGCTGAAGGTGCACGTGTTGCAGTACGTAATATTCGTCGTGACGCTAACAGTGATCTGAAAGGTCTATTGAAAGACAAAGAGATTTCAGAAGACGAAGAGCGCAAAGGTCAAGATGAAATCCAAAAGCTAACCGACGTTGCAGTAAAAAATGTTGACGACGTGCTAGCTGCGAAAGAAAAAGAGTTGATGGAAGTTTAATTATTCAACCTTCTTCAAAAAAAAGCACTGTGCTCACCGCGCAGTGCTTTTTTGTGCTACTCTTTGTCCCCTGCTAGTAATCCTTAAACCTCTATGCATAATTCACAACTCTCACCTGAACTGCTCCCAAAACATATTGCCATCATCATGGACGGCAACGGTCGTTGGGCGAAAGCGCAAGCCAAGCCAAGAGTCTTCGGGCATAAAAATGGTGTTGCTGCGGTTCGAAAAACCATTTCTACTGCTGCCCGATTGGGTATCAAAGCCGTTACACTATTTGCGTTTAGCAGTGAAAATTGGCGCCGCCCTGAAGAAGAGGTTGGAGTGCTAATGGAGCTTTTCATTACTGTGTTATCGACAGAAGTGAAGAAGTTACATAAAAATGGTCTACGCCTTAGGGTGATTGGCGATACTCAACGTTTTAGTGACAGACTACAAAACAAAATCGCTCAAGCCGAAGCATTGACCGCGAATAATAGCGGCATGGTGATCAATATTGCGGCCAACTATGGCGGCAAATGGGATATTACCGAAGCCGCTAAAGCGATCGCATTACAAGTCCAACAAGGTGAACTCGCAGTTGATGAGATAAATGAAAGTCTGATCACCCAACATCTGACCATGGCAGATCTGCCAGAAGTTGACCTGCTAATTCGCACTAGTGGCGAATGCCGTATTAGTAATTTTATGCTTTGGCAGCTCGCTTATGCAGAGATTTACTTTACCCCAATTTATTGGCCAGAATTTAATGAGGATAGCTTGGTTGAAGCTATCTCTTGGTTTATCGAGCGTGAACGCCGCTTTGGTTGCACTGGCGAGCAAGTCAAAGCACTAATGGAATGCCCATAAGGACTCAAGTTTGAAACAACGAATTATCACCGCACTTATCCTTGCTCCATTAGTGATTCTAGCGATTTTTAAGCTTTCTCTACCTCTTTTTATCGCTTTGATTGCTGTGGTGACTATGATTGGCTTCTGGGAATGGACCCAGTTCGTGGAGGCTAAATCCCGTCTAGCCGCGCTATTACCAAGCATCGTCGTTACTGGTGTTAGCTTTGCTCTGATTCCATTTGATGCTTACAGCCTTAATCATTTATCTACCAGCCATTACGCTATATTAGTCGTTGGTTTTATTTGGTGGATATTTTCAAGTGGTTTGGCTATCACATATCCTAAATCTGCCACTTTGTGGCAACACTCCACCCCGCTTCGTTATCTGTTCGGTATTCTCACGTTATTGCCATTTTTGTGGAGCATTATTATGTTGCGCGCAGAAGGCGTGACGCTAGATCCTTATCATGGTTCAAAATTGGTACTGTATGTTTGTTTCATCGTATGGGCGGCAGATAGCGGTGCATACTTTGCTGGAAAAAGCATAGGTAAGCGTAAGATGGCACCCCATGTGAGCCCAAATAAAACCATTGAAGGTCTTATTGGTGGTTTGATTACGGCACTGTTGGTTGGTTGGGGAACCGCGCAATGGTTTGATATTGAATTTACAAGCATTTTCGCCTTTATCGGTATTACGTTGGCGACTGTCGTTATCTCAGTATTGGGTGATTTGGTAGAGAGTATGTTTAAGCGCGTCTCGGGTATCAAAGACAGTAGCAACATCATTCCTGGGCATGGTGGTGTACTTGACCGTATTGACAGTTTAACGGCTGCGTTTCCTGTATTTGCTCTTCTTTATTTCTTATTCTCTTAAGTAGAGCGAGGTTGTCCTCGCTCTCTTAACTATCGGTTTCTAGCTATGCGTAAATTAACCATTTTAGGTGCGACTGGCTCCATTGGAGCAAGCACGCTAAAAGTTATAGAAAACAATCCAGAGCAGTTCAGTATTGTTGCTTTAGCTGCCGGGCAGAATGCGGAAAAAATGACCCAGCTTTGCCTTAAATGGCAGCCAGTCTATGCCGTCATGGCGGATGAACAAGCCGCTGCTCAATTAGCCGAGCAACTTCAAACTTATGGGTCGAAAACTCAGGTCATGGCTGGGGTAGACGCCATGTGCGAAGTCGCATCACTTGATGAAATTGATACGGTGATGGCGGCGATAGTGGGTGCGGCTGGGCTTATGCCGACCATGGCTGCGGTGAAAGCAGGTAAGCGTGTTTTATTAGCCAACAAAGAAGCATTGGTGATGTCTGGGCAATTGTTTGTCGATGCTGTCAAACAAAGTGGCGCTGAGCTACTGCCAGTTGATAGTGAACATAATGCTATTTTCCAATGCTTACCGAGAGAAATTCAAACCAACTTAGGCCACTGTAATCTTAGTAAACACGGTATAGAACATATTCTTTTAACCGGTTCTGGTGGTCCATTTCGCTACAGTGATTTAGATGTCCTCGAGCACGTCACTCCTGAGCAAGCTATTGCGCATCCCAACTGGTCTATGGGACCAAAAATATCAGTCGATTCAGCCACTATGATGAATAAAGGACTTGAGTATATCGAAGCTCGATGGTTATTCAATGCTAGCCGAGATCAGATGAAGGTAATCATTCACCCTCAGTCAGTTATTCATTCAATGGTGCAGTATAAAGATGGCTCTACTTTGGCACAGCTTGGTGAGCCAGATATGGCAACACCTATTGCGCTAACTCTCTCTTACCCTGACCGCGTTGGCGCTGGTGTTAAACCGCTTGATTTTACCCAAGTTGGCGAGTTGACCTTTTTGCAACCTGATTTTCAGCGTTACCCTTGTTTGAAGCTGGCGATTGATGCGTGCTATATCGGTCAACATGCGACTACCGCTCTGAATGCAGCGAATGAAATTGCTGTTGAGGCTTTTTTAAATAGAGAGATTCCTTTTACACATATTGCACGCGTCAATAATTGGGTAACTGAACGGATTTGTTCGATGAATGCACAGCTAAAGTGTGATAGTTTGGAAAGCATTTTAGAGGTCGATCGAATGGCACGCTCTCTAGCAACAAACTTTATCAGTGGACGTAGAGCATGAGCGGAATATTGTGGAATTTTATCTCCTTTATCGTTGCCTTAGGTATTTTGGTTACGGTACATGAGTTTGGACATTTCTGGGTGGCGCGTCGCTGTGGCGTTAAAGTTGAGCGATTTTCTATCGGCTTTGGTAAGTCTATTTGGCGCAAGTTAGCAAAAGATGGCACTGAATATACTATTTCCGTTATTCCGCTTGGTGGCTACGTCAAAATGTTGGATAGCCGAGTAGATGATCTCCCTCAAGAGAAGTTGCAATATGCTTTCGACAAAAAACCTCTTTGGCAACGTACATCGATTGTTGCTGCAGGTCCGGCGTTTAACTTCTTGTTTGCCATCTTCGCCTATTGGTTAGTGTTTTTAATTGGTGTGCCCGCTGTGAAGCCTGTCGTAGGTCCGGTTACTCCACATTCGATCGCAGCACAAGCCGGATTAGAATCGGGTATGGAACTAAAGGCGATTTCAGGCGTCAAAACCGCGGACTGGGAATCAGTTAACATGAGACTGGTTTCTCACATTGGTGAAGAGACTTTAACCATGTCGGTCGTGCCGACTGATGATCTCGGAAGTGAACGCCAGGTCTTACTTGATATTTCTAACTGGCAATTTGACCCTGAAAAACAATCGGCAATGTCGGCATTGGGATTCAGACCTTATACACCAGAAATATCGATGACGCTAAAGACTATCTCTCAAGGTAGTGCTGGTGAAGTGGCAGGTTTGTTAGCCGGTGATAAGTTAATCGCGATTGACGGTCAAGATATTATTGAATGGCAGCAGTTGGTTGAGCAAGTACGCAGTCATCCAAACAGCCCACTTAGCGTCGATGTGTTGCGCGATGGAGCTCAGGTGAGTGTTACGCTGATTCCTCAAAGTAAAGAATTAAATGATGGCACAACGATTGGCTTTGCGGGAATCGCACCAGAAGTCGCAGAATGGCCGGAAAATTATCGATTCGACCTGCAATTTGGTGTATTTGAGTCTATTGGTAAGGCGGTAGATAAAACAGGACAAGTCATTGAACTGACCATCACTATGTTGAAAAAACTCATTGTTGGTGATGTCGGTTTAAATAATTTAAGTGGACCAATAACCATAGCTAAAGGCGCAGGTACGACGGCTGATTATGGCTTAGTGTACTTCTTAGGTTTCTTAGCGTTAATCAGTGTTAATTTGGGCATTATTAACCTAGTTCCATTACCGATGCTAGATGGTGGACACCTACTATTTTTTGCTATCGAAGCAATTATTCGACGTCCAGTGCCGGAAAAAGTACAGGAAATGGGTTACCGATTCGGTGGCGCAATATTATTTGCCCTTATGGCCGTGGCGATTTTTAACGACTTTGCACGTTTATAACGTGGATTAAGGTTGTAGTAAGGAATAACTAAAAAAAATATGGCGATGAAAAAAATTCTGTTGGCAACAATTTTGGCGACCAGCGTCTCAGCTCACGGTGCCGAAAATTTCGTGGTGCAAGATATTCAGATTGAAGGCTTGCAACGTGTTGCCCTAGGTGCGGCACTGCTAAAAATGCCAATTCGTATTGGTGATACAGTCAGCAATCAAGATGTTGCAGAGATCATACGTGCACTCTATTCGACGGGTAACTTTGAAGATATCAAAGTTTCGCGCGACAATGATGTACTAATGGTTCAGGTAACGGAACGTCCTACCATTTCGACAATCTCATTCTCTGGCAACAGCGCGATTAAAGATGAGCAGTTGCAGCAAAACTTGGACGCTTCTGGTATTCGAGTGGGTGAAGCGCTGGATCGCACAACCTTGTCGAATATCGAAAAAGGGTTGGAAGATTTTTACTACAGTGTTGGTAAATACAACGCAACGGTACAAGCGGTTATTACCCCGCTGCCTCGTAATCGTACAGACTTGAAATTTGTCTTTACTGAAGGCGTATCAGCTAAGATCCAACAGATCAATTTTATAGGCAATGAAGTCTTTTCTGACGATGACTTAATGTCTCGCTTCAATCTTAATGCCAATGTTTCTTGGTGGAACTTCTTATCTGATGACAAATACCAGAAGCAAGTTCTCGCCGGGGATATTGAAGCCTTACGTTCATATTACTTAGAACGCGGTTACTTAAAGTTCCAAGTGACTTCTACACAAGTGGCAATCTCTCCTGATAAGAAAGGCGTATATATCACCCTAAATATTTCGGAAGGTGAGCAGTATACCGTTGACCAAGTCAAATTCCGTGGTGATTTGATTGGTAAAGAAGCTGAGTTTGAGAGCTTAGTGACTTTTGAACCCGGTGAGGTTTATAAAGGCTCAGCGGTGACCTCTCTAGAGGAAGGGGTGAAGCGTGTGCTTGGTGAAGCAGGCTACGCTTATCCACAAGTCCGTACCATTCCTGAATTCAATGAAGAGACGAAACAGGTTTCTCTGGTGATAAATGTCGAGCCGGGTAAACGTGTTTATGTTCGAGATATTCGCTTTGTTGGCAACAACTCAACCAAAGATGAAGTATTACGCCGTGAAATGCGCCAAATGGAAGGCAGTTGGCTCAATTCCAAGGCTATTGATACCAGTAAAGGTCGCCTAAATCGTCTAGGTTTCTTTGAAACGGTTGATGTGCAAACGGTTCGTGTCCCGGGCAGTGAAGATCAAGTTGATCTGGTTTACCGCGTCAAAGAAGCTAACTCAGGCAGTATTAACTTTGGTGTTGGTTACGGTACAGAGTCAGGCATTAGCTTCCAAGTTGGTTTGCAGCAGGATAACTTTGCTGGTACTGGTAACCGAGTTGGCATCAATGCGATGATGAACGATTACCAAAAGAACCTAACCTTAGAATATCGCGACCCATACTGGAACCTCGATGGTGTCAGTCTTGGTGGTAAAATCTTCTACAATACCTTTGAAGCATCAGAAGCGGGTATTCTTGACTATACCAACGAAAGCTACGGTACTAATTTGACGTGGGGCTTCCCATTTGATGAATTGAACCGCTTTGAGTTTGGTCTTGGCTATACGCATAATAAAATCGGCGATGCTGATGATTCTTACGAGCATGTTAAAAGATTCATGCAAAGTATCGGTGTAGAGAGTGGCGAAGACATTGTTACCGATGATTTTGATATCAATTTGGCGTGGACGCGTAACAACTTAAACAAAGGTTACTTCCCTACGGCCGGTAGCTACCAGCGCGCGTCTTACATGATGACGGTTCCGGGTTCTGATGCTAAGTACTTCAAATTGCAATATGACGTTCGTAATTACATTCCTCTGACTAAAAAGCATGATTTCACACTACTGATGCGTGGTCGTTTAGGCTATGGTAATGGTTATGGTAAAACGGATGGCAACGATAACTTGTTCCCATTCTATGAAAACTACTATGCCGGTGGATTTACCAGTTTACGTGGTTTCGGTTCAAACAGTGTCGGACCTCGAGCGGTGCAAGTTAACCGAGATGGCAGTTGTGGTAACAATGGCTGTGTGACGGCGACGGATGACTCTGTGGGTGGTAACGCACTCGCGTTAGCCAGTTTAGAGCTTATCTTCCCTACGCCATTTGCCTCGGAAGAAGTTCGCAGTCAAGTGCGCACCAGTGCATTTGTCGACGCGGCAAGTGTTTGGGATACTGAGTTTGTTTATGACTCAAGCGTGAACGGTACATATTATGATGATTTTTCAGATCCTATGAACTATCGTGCATCTTATGGCGTGGCACTACAATGGATGTCACCAATGGGTCCATTGGTCTTCGCGGTTGCTAAACCGATTGAAATTTATGAAGGTGATGATGAAGAATTCTTCTCGTTCACCATCGGTAGAACCTTCTAATTTAAAGGAACGTAAAGTGAATAAAACGATTAAAGCGGCTGGTCTTGGCCTTTTGGTAATGACATCTTCTCTTTTTGCTAACGCAGCAGAAGCCGCACAGAAAATAGGCTACATCAATACGGCGCAAGTCTTCCAAGAGTTGCCTCAGCGTGAAGCTGTATTGCAGCAAATGCAAAAAGAATTCAAAGATAAAGCTGACGAGCTAAAAGCGATTCAAGCGGAAGCAAAAATCAAAATTGAGAAGCTAAAGCGTGATGGCGAGCTACTAGGCCAAGAAGAGATTGAAAAGCTTCGTATTGAGATTGGTCAACTGGATAGTAAGTACAAGATTAAAGGTCAAGCTTTAGAGCAAGCATCGGCACGTCGTGAAGCTCAAGAAAAAGCAAAACTATTCCAAGTAATTCAAAAAGCAGTAAAAGAAGTCGCTGAGAAGCAAGGCTACGATATGATCGTTGATATCACTGCATTGCAATACTCAAAAACAGAGTACAATATCTCGGAAGACGTAATCAAAGCACTAAAATAATACTTTATGAAAACACTAACTTTAGCCGAATTGGCAACAATTACTGAGGGTGAGCTACACGGTGATGCATCAGCAACTGTCACCATGGTCGCTCCAATGGATAAAGCACAAAAAGGTCATGTGACTTTTCTGTCTAATCCTAAATACGCGAAGCATTTAGCCGACTGCCAAGCAACGGTTGTAATGGTAAAAGCTGCTCAGCTTGAGCAATGCCAGGGGAATGCTCTAGTAGTCAATGACCCTTATGTGGCATTTGCTAAAGTAGCTCAGGCTCTGGATACCACGCCAAAAGCAGCTAGTGGCATTGCTCCTTCAGCTGTCATTGCTAGCAGTGCAACACTAGGCAAAAATGTATCGATTGGCGCAAATGCGGTTATCGAAGAAGGTGTTGAGCTCGGTGATGATGTTGTGATTGGCGCGGGTTGTTTTATTGGTCAGTCCGCTAAAATCGGTAACAACACCCAGCTGTGGGCAAATGTTAGTGTTTACCACAATGTCGAGATTGGCGATGCTTGCCTAGTACAATCAAACAGTGCGATTGGCTGCGACGGCTTTGGTTATGCCAATGAGAAAGGCGAATGGGTTAAAATCCCGCAGTTAGGCTCTGTTCGTATTGGTAATCGCGTCGAAATTGGTTCAGGTACGACAATTGACCGTGGTGCTCTGGATGATACCGTGATTGCAGACAACGTCATTATTGATAACCAGATCCAAATCGCTCATAACGTAGAGATCGGATATGGTACCGCGATGGCTGGTGGTACAGTTGTTGCTGGTAGTACTAAAATTGGTAAGTACTGCATCATCGGTGGTGCGTGTGTTATTAATGGTCATATCGAAATCGTTGATGGTGTAACGATCACGGGTATGGGTATGGTGATGCGCAGTATCGAAGAGAAAGGCATGTACTCATCAGGCATTCCTTTGCAGTCAAACAGAGAGTGGCGTAAAACAGCGACTCGAGTGCATCGTATTGATGAGATGAACAAACGCCTAAAAGCTGTAGAAAAACAGTTGGACGAAAAAGCAGAATCGTAATTCCGCTTATTTAAAAAAAGACTCGCAAAGGGCGGGTCTTTTTTGTCTATAGACCAAGTAAGCATCCGTTGAACATAGCATCGAGAGCGGACTTGGGTATAATGCCTGCCAGAAAAAGAATTAAGCATTCAAAATAGGAATATGACTTTGACTACTGAAAAGAAAACGATGAACATTACTGAGATTCAGGAATTGTTACCTCATCGCTACCCATTCTTATTAATTGACCGTGTGACAGATTTTCAAGAAGCGACTTATCTCACCGCAATTAAAAACGTCTCTGTGAATGAACCTCAATTTACCGGTCATTTCCCGCAACTTCCTGTATTTCCTGGTGTCCTAATTCTTGAAGCTATGGCGCAAGCAACAGGCTTATTAGCATTCAAATCATTTGGTGCACCATCAGGTAATGAGTTGTACTATTTTGCTAGTGTGGACAATGCAAAGTTCCGTAAACCAGTGACACCAGGTGACCAATTGGTTATCGAAGTTGAATTTGTTAAAGAGCGCCGTGGCATTGCTGCATTCACTTGTAAAGCGAAAGTCGACGGTGAGGTGGTTTGTTCTGCAGACCTGAAATGTGCTCGTAGAGAGTTTTAGTCTATGATTCATGAAACCGCTCAAATCCACCCAGCGGCGGTGGTTGAAGAAGGTGCCAAGATTGGTGCTAACGTTGTTGTTGGTCCGTTTACCTACATCACATCGAATGTTGAAATAGGTGAAGGCACTGAAATCATGTCACATGTTGTGATTAAAGGTCACACTAAAATTGGCAAAGATAACCGTATCTTCCCCCATGCCGTGATCGGTGAAGAGAACCAAGATAAGAAATACGGTGGTGAAGATACCACTGTCGTGATTGGTGATCGCAATGTGATCCGTGAAGCGGTGCAAATTCACCGTGGTACGGTACAAGACAAAGCAACTACTGTCATTGGTAATGATAACCTACTGTGTGTTAATGCACACGTTGCTCATGACGTTATTGTTGGTAACCACACTCATATTGGTAACAATGCGATTCTTGGTGGTCATGTAACCGTTGGTGATTACGCTGGTGTGATGGCGCTTTCAGCAATACACCCATTCTGTACTGTTGGCGAATACGCATACATTGGCGGTTGTTCAGCCGTGGTACAAGATGTGCTGCCTTATGTGTTGGCTCAAGGTAACCATGCGTCACCATTTGGTTTAAACCTTGTCGGCCTAAAGCGTAATGGTTTCGAGAAACCAGAGTTGCGTGCATTGCAAAAAGTCTACAAAGAGATTTACCGCTCAGGCAAAACACTAGAAGAAGTAAAACCAATTCTGGCTGAAATGGCACAAGAGTGGGCATCAATTAAGCCGATGCTGGCAATGCTTGAATCCACAGAACGTGGCATTATTCGCTAGACGATTGAGCACTTAAAGTATAAAAAGATCGCAGTGTCCAACTGCGGTCTTTTTGTGTTTTTATGCTGGGGAAATTTGACGATGGAAAGACCGCTTAGAATTGGTATTGTTGCCGGAGAGTTATCTGGCGATACATTAGGTGAAGGCTTTATTCAAGCAATTAAGCAACGTTATCCCAACGCCGAGTTTGTCGGTATTGGCGGACCAAAAATGATAGCCCAAGGCTGTGACTCTCTGTTTGATATGGAAGAGTTATCGGTTATGGGACTGGTCGAAGTTTTAGGGCGTCTACCTAGACTACTTAAAGTCAAAGCGGAGTTGGTGAAATTCTTCACTGATAACCCACCAGATGTCTTTGTTGGTATCGATGCTCCAGATTTCAACTTACGCCTTGAACTCGACCTGAAAAATGCAGGTATTAAAACCGTGCATTACGTCAGCCCTTCTGTCTGGGCTTGGCGTCAAAAACGCATTTTTAAAATCGAAGCCGCAACTAATTTAGTCTTGGCCTTTTTACCATTTGAAAAAGCCTTTTATGACAAATTCAATGTACCTTGTGAATTCATTGGACATACTTTAGCTGATGCGATTCCTCTCCAATCTGATAAAGCGCCAGCACGCGAGTTACTTGGCTTAGAGCAGGACAAACGCTGGCTTGCGGTATTACCCGGTAGCCGAGGCAGTGAGCTTAAAATGCTGGCAGAACCTTTTATCATGGCATGCAAGCAACTCAACGCTAAGTTCCCTGATTTGGGTTTTGTAGTTGCGTTGGTCAATCAAAAGCGACGCGAACAGTTTGAAATGGCCTGGATGCAGCATGCACCAGAATTAAAGTTTAAACTGATTGATGATACCGCGAAGAACGTAATCACCGCTGCAGATGTCGTTATGCTTGCCTCTGGTACCGTTGCGCTTGAATGTATGTTGGTGAAACGTCCGATGGTAGTTGGATACAAAGTGAATGCCTTAACAGCGTTCATTGCCAGTCGAATGGTAAAAACCAAGTATGTTTCTCTACCTAACATTTTGGCGGATGAAGAATTGGTCAAAGAGTATCTACTACAAGATTGCACGCCAGAGAATCTTGCTGCAGAAGTTGAACGTCTACTCGGAGAGCAAGGTGAACAAATGGTAGAAAAATTTACTGAAATGCATCATTGGATCCGTAAAGATGCTGATCAGCAAGCGGCAAACGCGGTGTTAAATTTAATTGGTATGAGCAAATAGTGATGACAAAAGAAAAAAAAGAACTGCCGCCATTTGAATATCCACAAGGCTATCAATTGATTGCCGGTGTCGATGAAGTGGGGCGTGGTCCTCTTGTGGGTGATGTGGTTACCGCAGCGGTAATTTTAGACCCGAATAACCCAATTGAAGGGTTGAACGATTCAAAAAAACTGAGTGAGAAAAAGCGTTTAGCTTTACTACCTGAGATTAAAGAAAAAGCACTCGCTTGGTCGATTGGGCGCTGTTCACCAGAAGAGATTGACCAGCTCAATATCTTGCAAGCAACAATGGTAGCGATGCAACGAGCGATTGCTGGCTTATCCATTCAACCGGATCTTGCTCTGATTGATGGTAACCGCACGCCAGAACTACCAATGGATGCGATTGCGGTAGTGAAAGGTGACTTGCGCGTTGCTGAAATCAGTGCTGCCTCGATTATCGCTAAAGTGATACGAGACCAAGAAATGGAAGAGTTGGATAAGCAATACCCTCAGTTTGGCTTTGCCAAGCACAAAGGTTATCCAACTAAAGCTCACTTTGACGCCATTGATCAACATGGTGTGATAGAGCAACATCGTAAAAGCTTCAAACCAGTGAAAAAAGCACTCGGACTCGAAGATTAATCGCGTAGAATAGTCAGTTAAGCGTTAAAGCCGGAAACAATTAATGTCAGATCCAAAGTTTATTCACCTTCGTGTACACAGTGATTTCTCCATGGTCGATGGCCTATCTAAGGTCCCACCATTGGTGAAAAAAGTAGCTGAATTGGGCATGCCCGCAGTGGCACTAACCGATTTTACTAACTTATGTGGATTGGTGAAATTCTATGGTACGGCACACGGCTGTGGTGTAAAACCAATCATCGGTGCTGATTTTTCGGTGCAGTCCCCAGAGTTTGGTGATGAACTGACTAAACTGACGGTTCTAGCCTCAAATAATGTTGGTTATAAAAACCTGACGTTGTTGATCTCTAAAGCCTACTTACGTGGTCATGTTCAGCATCAACCTGTGATTGATCGAGATTGGTTACTTGAGTTGGCTGAAGGTTTGATCCTTATTTCTGGTGGTAAGAGCGGAGATGTGGGTAAGGCGTTACTCAAAGGTAATAAAAATCTAGTTGATCAGTGTGTTAGTTTTTATCAAAACAATTTTGCTGATCGTTTCTATCTAGAGCTGACTCGCACAGGTCGTGCCGATGAAGAAACCTATCTGCATTTTGCCCTTGAACTGGCAGAAGAAAAAGATCTGCCAGTCGTTGCAACCAACGACGTGGTTTTTCTTTCACCTGAGCTATTCGATGCCCATGAAATTCGTGTCGCGATTCATGACGGCTATACCCTAGAAGATCCTCGTCGCCCTAAAAACTATAGCTCTCAGCAATATTTACGCACAGAAGAAGAGATGTGCGAGCTTTTTGCTGACATTCCTGAAGCGTTGGAAAACAGCGTGGAAATTGCTAAGCGCTGTAATGTGACGGTTCGACTCGATGAGTATTTCCTGCCTGCTTTCCCGACCGAAGGGATGGAAGAAACTGAATTCTTGGTTAAGAAATCAGAAGAGGGTTTGGAAGATCGTCTCGAGTTTCTATTCCCAGATCCAGTCGTGCGAGCTGAGCGTCGACCTGAATATGATGATCGCTTAAAGATCGAACTTGAAGTAATCAACAATATGGGATTCCCAGGTTACTTCTTGATCGTAATGGAGTTCATCCAATGGTCAAAAGATAACGATATTCCTGTTGGACCGGGTCGTGGTTCTGGTGCCGGTTCATTAGTGGCTTATGCGCTTAAAATCACCGACCTTGATCCGCTTGAATACGATCTACTATTTGAACGTTTCCTCAACCCAGAACGTGTTTCGATGCCCGATTTTGACGTCGACTTCTGTATGGATAAGCGTGATCAAGTTATTGACCACGTGGCAGAAATGTATGGACGCGACGCGGTATCACAGATCATTACTTTCGGTACTATGGCGGCAAAAGCGGTAATCCGTGATGTTGGTCGTGTGCTCGGGCACCCATTTGGCTTTGTTGATCGTATTTCAAAATTAGTGCCGCCCGATCCGGGTATGACGTTGGAGAAAGCCTTTGCCGCTGAACCTGCATTGCCAGATCTCTATGCGGCTGATGAGGAAGTCAAAGAGCTGATCGACATGTGTCGAATCCTCGAAGGCTGTACGCGAAATGCAGGTAAGCACGCCGGTGGTGTGGTTATCTCACCAACAACCATTACCGACTTTGCGCCTATTTATGCCGATGCTGAAGGGCATTTCCCGGTCACTCAGTTTGATAAGAACGATGTTGAAACCGCGGGTTTGGTTAAGTTTGACTTCTTGGGTCTGCGAACGCTGACAATTATCGATTGGGCGCTTGGATTAATTAACCCACGCTTAGAGCGTAATGGCGAAGAACCAGTACGGATTGAGTCTATTCCATTAGTGGATGAAGCCTCATTCCGCGTATTGCAAAACTCAGAAACCACCGCCGTATTCCAGCTTGAATCGCGTGGTATGAAAGATCTGATCAAGCGTCTGCAACCAGACTGTTTTGAAGATATCATCGCATTGGTTGCTTTGTTCCGACCAGGACCGCTGCAATCGGGCATGGTAGATAACTTTATCGACCGTAAACACGGGCGAGAAGCGATTTCATACCCTGATGAAAAGTGGCAACATGAGTCATTAAAAGAAATCCTAGATCCGACTTACGGCATCATTCTTTATCAAGAACAGGTAATGCAGATTGCTCAGGTTCTTTCTGGCTATACCTTGGGCGGTGCAGATATGCTGCGTCGTGCAATGGGTAAGAAAAAACCTGAAGAGATGGCAAAACAGCGTGCCACCTTCGAAGATGGTGCGGTGAACAATGGCATCGATGGCGAGTTGGCGATGAAAATCTTCGACTTGGTAGAAAAGTTTGCAGGTTACGGTTTTAACAAATCGCACTCAGCTGCTTATGCATTGGTTTCTTACCAAACATTGTGGTTAAAAACCCATTATCCTGCAGAGTTTATGGCAGCAGTAATGACCGCCGATATGGACAACACTGAGAAGGTAGTTGGTCTGGTCGACGAATGTATCCGCATGAAGCTCAAACTACTGCCACCAGATATTAATGCTGGATTGTACCGATTTAACGTCGATGAAGATGGTGCCATTGTGTATGGTATTGGCGCGATTAAAGGGGTGGGTGAAGGACCGATTGAAGCGATTCTTGAAGCGCGTAATAAAGGCGGTCACTTTAAAGACTTGTTTGATTTCTGTGCTCGTATCGATCTTAAAAAGGTCAACAAACGCGTTATTGAAAAACTGATTTATGCTGGTGCTCTAGATAGACTCGGTCCACACCGCGCAGCACTGATGGCATCACTACCTGATGCGGTCAAATCTGCCAGTCAACATCATCAAGCGGAAGCTTTTGGCCAATCGGATCTGTTTGGTGTTTTAACCGAAGCGCCAGAAGAAGTTGAAAATAAGTACACCAAAGTCCCACCTTGGCCAGAAAAAGTTTGGTTAGAGGGAGAGCGTGAAACCTTAGGTCTTTATTTGACCGGTCACCCAATTAATGCCTATATCAAGGAACTTGGTAAGTACACCAGTTGTCGACTAAAAGATGCCACGCCAACAAGGCGCGACCAATCGGTGACGATTTCAGGTTTGGTGATTGCCTCTCGTGTTATGACCACCAAGCGAGGAACTCGGATTGGTATCATGACACTGGATGACCGTAGCGGTCGAATGGAAGTGATGCTGTTCTCGGATGCATTAGAAAGATATGCAGAACTGCTTGAAAACGATAAAATTCTGGTAGTTTCCGGACAGGTCAGCTTTGATGATTTTAACGGGGGGCTTAAAATGACCGCGCGCGAGGTAATGGACCTTGGCGCAGCACGTGAAAAATACGCACGTGGTCTTTCTGTTTCGATTAGCGAATCGCAAGTCGACAGCCAATTTTTTGAGCGCTTTAGCGGCATACTAGAGCCTTATCGAGCGGGAACAATTCCTGTTCATGTTTATTACCAACGTCATGATGCAAGAGCGCGTTTGACTTTGGGAACAGAGTGGCGAGTAACGCCAAGTGACGCTCTATTAGATGATTTAAAACAGCTACTTGGTTCAGACCAGGTAGAACTCGAATTTAACTAAATTTGGCACACGTTGCCGAATCAAAAAGGATCGATAGATGAGCCTAAACTTTCTAGAATTTGAAAAGCCTATCGCAGAACTTGAAGCCAAAATCGAAGCGCTGCGTGGCGTGTCTCGCCATGGTGGTGATTCTGGTGTCGATCTCGAGAAAGAGATTGAACAGCTGGAGAAGAAAAGCTTAGAGCTAAAAAAGAAAATCTTCAGTGATTTAGGTGCTTGGGAAACGGCTCAACTTGCTCGTCACCCTTTACGTCCTTATACGCTAAATTACATTGATCACATCTTTACTGAATTTGATGAGCTTGCTGGTGACCGTGCTTACGCGGATGACAAAGCGATTGTTGGCGGTATGGCTCGTTTAGAAGGTCGCCCTGTGATGATCATTGGTCATCAAAAAGGTCGTGAAACTAAAGAGAAAGTGAAACGTAATTTTGGTATGCCTAAACCAGAAGGTTACCGTAAAGCGCTACGCTTAATGCGAATGGCAGAGCGTTTTAATATGCCTATTATTACTTTTATCGACACCGCAGGTGCATACCCAGGTGTTGGTGCAGAAGAGCGCGGACAATCTGAAGCGATTGCCACTAACCTTAAAGTGATGGCTGGCTTGAAAGTGCCAGTGATTTGTAACGTTGTCGGTGAAGGTGGTTCTGGCGGTGCATTGGCTATTGGTGTGGGCGACTATGTCAACATGGCGCAATACTCAACTTACGCCGTTATTTCACCAGAAGGTTGTGCTTCAATCTTATGGCGTGATTCTGACAAAGCTCCGCAAGCAGCAGAAGCGATGGGTTTGATTGCTCCTCGTCTAAAAGAGCTTGAATTGATTGATGAAATCATTGAAGAGCCATTAGGTGGAGCACATCGTAACCACAAAGAGATGGCGGCTAATATGAAGCAGACTTTACTTCGTCAGTTGGAAGAACTGGAACAGTTTGATGATGAAGCGTTACTTGCTCGTCGTTACCAACGTCTAATGAATTACGGTTATTGCTGATCCCTGCCTACTAGGAATTACAGCGTTGTTGACGGGCACTCAAAAACCTCATCGCATAGTGGACTATGCTCAGAGGCTTTTCTCGCTGGTCGCCTAGCTGCAATCCCGATTAGTTTGGGATAGATGCTTTAAATGCATAATGAAGGGTTGAGCATAGTCTCAACCCTTTTTATTTTTGGTGTAGAATACTTTCAATTAACTTGCCAATGTGTAGAACTATGGACGCCCTATTCCCTGCTTTTAATCGTTCACTAAAAGAAGTCAAAGCCAATAAAATTGTC
>ERZ794982.138-NODE-138-length-24623-cov-4.269090_pt1 | contig 24623 bp, 22 predicted proteins | sample MGYA00433071_ERZ794982 | MGnify/ENA primary metagenome ERZ794982 (study PRJEB30140, sample SAMN00862574) | bioreactor metagenome | study: EMG produced TPA metagenomics assembly of the Bioreactor inoculated with sediment Metagenome (bioreactor metagenome)...
GTATAAACGCCATCTTTGTGTGAGGTCACTACCAAAATACCTTTGCCGCCACTGCCTTGAGCCGGTTTAATTACAAACCCTGGCCACTCTTTTACCATTTGGTGAATTTTTGGCACATCGGCTTGGCTGCGGATTACGCCAATCAGTTTTGGAACCGTTGCGCCAGCGGCTTCGGCAATGATTTTGGTTTTTAGCTTGTCATCCACGAGAGGGTATTTTGAGCGATCATTGTAGCGTCCAATGTAACTGTGGTTACGCTGGTTCATGCCCATAATACCCTTGTGGCGCAATTTAAACGGCGATGTATAACGCTCTTTAATACGCGAGAGGAACATAGTTTAATCCTCAACCAATGGCTTAAAGCGACGAAGCTCTGTCAATCGGTAACCCGTGTATGTACCCAACAGTAAGATACAAGCTAGAACCACTAACTGTAGACCGATGAAGTTGAATGTCAGGTGCTGTATATATGGGTTGGTCATTGCAAGGTAAACTAATACCGAGGTCATCAAAGACCCACCACCTTGTAGTACCACTTCTTTCGGACCTTCTTCCTCCCACAGAATCGACATACGTTCGATAGTCCATGACAAGATGATCATCGGGAAGAAAGTAATCGATAGACCTTCGGTGAGACCAATCTTAAATGCGACAACGGTAAAGACTGAAATGATCATGATAACGGTAATGATCACCGCTGAAATCCGCGCAACAAGCAGTAGGTTCAATCGGGAGAGGTAACTTCGAATTACCAAGCCCGTACCGACAATCAATAAGAAGCCCACAATACCAGTGAGTAGTTGTGTTTGTACAAACGCAACTGCTATCAAAACTGGCATAAAGGTACCAGAGGTTTTAAGACCGATAATCACGCGCAAAAAGACCACGATCAGCGCACCGATAGGGATCAGCATGATGGTCTTAAACATCGCTTGTTCTTCAAGAGGCAAGCTATGAATCGAAAGGTTCAGTAGTGCGTCAGCTTCGACTTTATCTTTAGTGGCTTGCTGAGGCGATATTTCCTGAGCAATCATTGAGAAGTGAACTTGGCTATTTTTACCACCAACAAGGTCGAGTAGTGAAATGTTCGACTCATCCCAAATTAGGATATTGGTAGAGATGGCTTGATCGGCAGTCTCAGGGTTAAACAATTGCCATTGAGAACCATCCCAAACTTGGTTCATCTGTTGAATGGTTTGGCGACGTCGACCGTCTTCCAACTCTATCACACCCGCGATTTTGCTTGGGATCTTGCTATAGGCGAGGATCTTATCAACCGCTTGTACTCGTGACATATTATTTAAGATAAGCGCAGCATTTTGGCTGTCGTTATCGTTCAATTGTTTAATCAGTTCGCGAGTAAAGGTGATGTTGTCCGCTGAACGTTTGTTGGCGCGTTCAATCAGTGCGATGGCTGCCGCTTCTGTCGGGCCATCAAAAGTAGGGGTTGTGATTTCTTCACTTGGTGCAATTGGCGTAACTTTGGCTTGTGGATCGACAAGAAACTGCACCTTGTAGTAGATGGTTTCCGGTCCTGATGCTTGACGAATAGACCATTCAGCGCGGCGGCCGGCCTCATTACTTGCGTAAGCGACCCCATAGCCAGGAGAAGAGGAGGTTTCACTGATTTTAGTGAAGCCAGATTGAGTATGCGGCACGGCGAGTGATGCTTTAACCGGTTTACCTTCAGCATCGAATTGGACTCTTGCTTCGATATCCCAAACTTGTCTGGTTTCACCGGGTGTCCATGGAACACCGTAACTTTGATGTCTAAAAATGCTTAACGCCGCACCGACTCCGATGAGCAGTGCGACGAAGATGTACAAAGGGACCTTAGAAGTCATAGCAAGCCTTATTGGTTTTATTGTTCTTCAGACTGAACGAACTTTTTGCTCACGTCTACGACGGCGATATCTTTAATAAATTCTCGACCTAAGAGCACAGGATGACTCATTTGAGATCGGTCTGCCAAGGTAAACTGCGCTTTTTCATGGATTTTTCCGACTTTAACCCAAAGTTCAACCACGGCACGGCGTTCAACGTCAGAGTTGGTCGATTGACGGATTTTAACAAACTTCAACACAGGGGCTTCAATCCAGTTATTGTCGTCCATTGGGGTTTTCTCATCAGACAAGTGGAAGCGAACCCATTTTTTGCCATTGCGTTCAAAATGTTCAATATCAACGGCATTGAGTGATGATGTCGCTGCTCCAGTATCCACACGGGCATCGAAGGTTTGTTTAATTGAATCGATGGTCACACGCTCTATTTCGCCTAAGACGACGTCGTGAGTCGGTGGGGTAGATACTGGTTGTATCACTGGTGCGACACTTTCATGTTGATGAGCGGTGATTTTTGCCAGTGTTGCTGTTTGTAGATCAAGAGTTTTATCTTGTCTATGAGTGACTTGTTTTTCTAAGCGCTGAATATATTCAGATTGCTGTTCAATTTGGCTGGCAAGAGAGGTGATTTGCGAGTTCAGATTAGTTTCAACCGCTTGGATTGCCTCTAAAGTCTGCAGGTGGTTTTGATTGCCATTGGTGAGGGTGCAGCCAGATAACAGAGTAAGCGCTACCACAGGTGTTAATCGGATGAACATTAAAAGGCCTACGTTTATTTTTTGTTTCATTAGCAGTCAATCTATTGAACCAAACACTGACTGATAATGGTATGAGTTAATTAACGTTTTTAATTCTAGACTAAGGTGTGTAAAACCTCATAGCAGAACTTTAAAAAGTTGCCTTGACTGTAGAATAAATAACCTAAGTCTATAAAAAATAAGGATGCATTACGCATCCTTAATTCTAGGTTCTTAGGTTACTTACATGAAATGTGAACTGAGTTAAATCCATGTCAATAATTGATGATTTGCAGCTATTTTGTGCCCATAAATCTATGGTTTAGTGGCAACTAATACAGCGCGGCGAGGAGCCGGGTAACCTTCAACGGTTTTACTTGAGTCATTAGGGTCAAGATAATCTGGCAGTGAGTTATGCGTCATCCAATTGGTGGTGCGTTGCTCATCAGTCGAGGTGACATTCTCATCAACAATTTTTACATCAACAAAGCCAACTTGCTCTAACCATGCTTTAAGTGCTCTTGCTGAAGGGAAGAAATACACGTTGCGCATTTGCGCATAGCGATCGAACGGGACGAGCACCGAGGTTTCATCACCTTCAATGACCAGCGTTTCAAGGATTAGCTCACCACCGGAGACCAGTTGATCTTTCAATTGAATGAGATGATCAAGCGGAGAACGACGGTGGTAAAGCACGCCCATACTAAATACAGTGTCGAACGCTTCCAGTTTTGGTAGTTGTTCAATACCAAGTGGTAGTAGGTGCGCGCGTTGATCGTCGCCCATCATCTTACGGATAGCTTCAAACTGAATTAGGAACAGGTGCGAAGGGTCGATACCAACACATAGACGAGCGCCTTCTCCCAACATACGCCACATGTGGTAGCCATTGCCACAGCCCACATCGAGCACGCTACGGTTTTTCAGTGGGGTGATGTGTGGAAGAACGCGGTCCCATTTCCAATCACTGCGCCATTCTGTATCGATGTGGATACCATGCACATGGTAAGGTCCTTTGCGCCATGGGTGGAATGTGCGCAATAGGCTCTCGAGTTTTTTCAGCTCACCAGTTGCCATTGGTTGATGATTGGCAATCGTTACCGACTCTTTGATATCGATATGCTCAGGTTGACCTGCAGGGATCTTGTTTAATGCTCGTAACCAGCGACCAAAGTCACCGTGCTCAGCATTTTGCCAATCAGTCAGTTGCTGTGGCAGAACATTTAGCCATGGCTGTAGACGGGTGTCTTGGGCGATTAATTGGTAAAAGTTGGCGAAATTAAACATGGATTGAAAACCTAAATTCTAGTTTTGATACCCCAGTAGCAAACGGCTACTGGGGAAAATGGGTGTGCGGAAAATCGTGACGACTACTTAATCGCAAACATTGAGCCGAAGTTGAAACACTGGAACCAGACATCAAAACTGGTAAAACCAATTTGAGCGAAACGTTCTTTGTGAGATTTTTTCGAATCAGGACGCATCACGTTTTCAATCGCGCTGCGTTTTTGGCTGATTTCAAGCTCGCTATAACCATTAGCGCGTTTGAAGTCGTGGTGTAAATCGATGAGTAGCTCATTAGAAACCGCATCTTCAAAAACATATTTCTCAGATAGGATCAAAATACCGCCAGGGCGCAAACCCGCGTAGATTTTTTCTAGCAGTAAGTAACGATCTTGCGGTGAAAGGAACTGCAAAGTGAAATTCAATACGACAACCGATGCATCGACAATTTCGATGTCACGGATATCGGCTTCCACCACATCTACAGGTGTATCACTACGGTAAGCATTAATGTGCAGCTTACAACGCTCAACCATCGCTGATGAGTTATCAACCGCAATAATTTTACAGCCTTCTTGCTGAATATGACGACGCATAGAAAGCGTTGCGGCTCCTAATGAACAGCCTAAATCATAGATGTTGCTGTGTGGTTTTACGAAGCGTTCCGCCAACATGCCAATAGCAGAAATAATGTTGCTGTAGCCCGGTACAGAGCGCTGAATCATATCAGGGAAGACTTCCGCGACACGTTCATCAAACGTGAAGTCACCGATTTTGTCGATCGGTGCCGAAAAAATGGTATCTGGATTGCTGTTAGGGTTCATACGGTTATCTCTTGCTATTGCTGGCAGCATTTCTGGTCGCTTGGAAAAGGGCGCGTATTTTATGAAAAATTCACGCTTCTGTCATGCATTGCGTCAAGCCAACATCAAAACATACTTATTTGCGGTTGACCATCGCTAGCCGGAAAGGCGGCAAGAGCTGGCAAAGTCACCTGTTTACTGAGCTGCTGGTAGAGTTTGAGTGCCAGTTCTGGTGCGAATACGTTATCGGGTGTGTGGACCATCAAATACGGCTGCTTTCCTTGGGCAATCCACATGGGCAACTTGTTCAGCCAAGGCTGGAAGAAACCAAGATTTGCCTCTAAATCGGGATGCCCAATAAAGCGGATCATGGGGTGTTCAGCAGTCGCAATAGCATGGACAGGTACGCGAGGCTTTTTCTGTTGAGCATCAATAATCACATCATTGATAGGCTGCGCGGCAAAAACAGGTCGGCTATCCATGATGATTCGATCAATCCCAGCTTCCATCAACCAATGGTTAAATCGTTGCTCATCGTCATTCTTGGCAAAGTAACCCAAATGTCGTACTTCAACACCAAGTGGAAAGTTAGGTGGAAATAGCGCACAGAATTTCTGCAACGTCGGTAAATCGGCAGGGGTAAAACTGGCAGGTAACTGAATGGTCCATTGACCAATGCGCTCATGCAGTGGTGCCATCACCTGCATAAAGTCTTTCAATTGTGCTTGGCTGTGTTTGAGCATCTGCTGGTGGGTAATTGCTTTAGGTAGCTTAAAGGTGAATTTAAAATCGTCATGGCTGGCTGCATACCAATTACGCACGGTATCAATACTTGGCGTGGCGTAAAACGTTGTATTGCCTTCTACGGTATGAAAGACCTGAGTGTACTTTTCTAGCCTTTCACCGGGCTTAGTACCACTACCATAAAAGCTTTGCTGCCATTGATTATGTGACCACATAGTGAGCCCAAGGCGTATTGGTAATAACGTCATAATCTCGCTTACAAATTTTCTATTGCTGATACTTTACGAGACTTTTACCTAAATCACCAACTAGCGCGTAATAGCAGAGTCGAGTCTATTTTTCTTAGGTGTCCATTTCAACGCCAGAGTATGGTCGCCGATGCTCGCATCTTGAGGTTACTTGGGTATATAATCAGCGCCAATTTTTGCTATTGGTGCCGTTTTGCCCTTTTGCTGGTTTAAAAAGCATCAATAGACAGTAAATCGCAATAAATTGTATGTTGAATGGTCGATTTTATGTGGCTTTCAGCGTATAAATGGAACTTTGCTCTGCTGGCATGATTAAGACTCAGCAGACGGTATTAACACTATTAGAGAGATTGGGAAATTCATTATGCGTACCCATTACTGTGGTCACCTGAACAAGTCCCTTGCAGGACAAACTGTAGAACTATGCGGCTGGGTTAACCGTCGTCGTGATTTAGGCGGTCTGATTTTTATCGATATGCGAGATCGTGAAGGCGTTGTTCAGGTAGTTGTAGATCCAGATATGGCTGATGCTTACAAAGTAGCGGAGCAACTGCGTAATGAATTCTGCATCAAGTTAACGGGTGAAGTACGCGTTCGTCCAGAAAGCCAAGTAAACCCTGGTATGGCAACAGGTGAAGTTGAGATTTTGGCAACAGCGCTAGAGATCATTAACCGTTCTGAAGCATTGCCACTGGATTTCAACCAAAAGAACTCTGAAGAGCAACGTCTAAAATACCGTTATCTAGATCTACGTCGTCCAGAAATGAGCGACCGCATCAAATTACGTGCAAAAGCATCAAGCTTTGTTCGTCGTTTCCTAGATGACAATGGCTTCCTAGACATCGAAACGCCAGTACTAACTAAAGCAACGCCTGAAGGCGCTCGTGACTACCTAGTACCAAGCCGCGTACATAAAGGCAGCTTCTACGCTCTGCCACAATCACCACAGCTATTCAAACAGCTACTGATGATGTCTGGTTTTGACCGTTACTACCAAATCGTTAAGTGTTTCCGTGACGAAGACCTACGTGCTGACCGTCAACCAGAATTCACTCAAATTGATATCGAAACGTCATTCATGACGGCTGATCAAGTACGTGAAAAAACGGAAGAGATGATTCGTCAAATGTGGCAAGAGCTACTGAACGTTGATTTAGGCGAATTCCCAGTAATGTCATTTGAAGAAGCGTCACGTCGTTTTGGTTCTGATAAGCCAGACCTACGTAACCCTCTTGAATTAGTTGATGTTGCAGACATCCTAAAAGATGTTGATTTCAAAGTATTCTCTGGTCCTGCTAACGATGAAAAAGGTCGTGTAGCGGTGATTCGTGTTCCTGGTGGCGCAGCGCTATCTCGTAAGCAAATCGACGAATACACTAACTTCGTAGGAATTTACGGTGCGAAGGGCCTAGCATGGATGAAAGTAAACGACCGTGCAGCAGGCTTTGAAGGTGTACAGTCTCCAGTGGCTAAATTCCTAAACGAAGAAGTAGTGGCACAGCTACTTGACCGTACTCAAGCTGAAACTGGCGATATCATCCTATTTGGTGCAGACAGCAAACGTGTTGTAACTGAAGCGATGGGCGCACTACGTCTTAAGCTAGGTACTGACCTTGAGCTAACTGACAAGTCAGCTTGGAAACCGCTATGGGTTGTTGACTTCCCAATGTTTGAAGAAGACGACGAAGGTAACCTACACGCGATGCACCACCCATTTACGTCGCCTCTAGGTATGACGGCTGAAGAGCTAAAAGCGAACCCAGCATCAGCAAACTCGAATGCGTACGATATGGTTATCAACGGCTACGAAGTGGGCGGTGGTTCAGTTCGTATCCATAATGCAGAAATGCAAGCGGCAGTATTTGATATTCTAGGTATCAATGCAGACGAGCAAAAACTGAAGTTTGGCTTCCTATTAGACGCACTGAAATTTGGTACGCCACCACACGCGGGTCTTGCATTTGGTCTGGACCGTCTAGTGATGTTGCTATGTGGTACTGATAACATCCGTGACGTTATCGCATTCCCTAAAACAACAGCGGCTGCGTGTCTTCTGACTGATGCTCCAAGCATTGCCAACCCAGCAGCGCTTGAAGAGCTTGCCATTGCCGTGACAGTAGCAAAAGAAAAAGCTGCTGAGTAATCCAAACGCCAATAATAAAAACCGCTGATCATTCAGCGGTTTTTTTATATCTGTGATATTTGTCAGGCTGAAAATTGATCTAAATTAGTTTACTAACTGATAGTACTGAGAATAAACCTGGCGTGCGCTACATTTTAATTGCGATAGGAGGAGGGTGAGTGATGCGAAATGGACTGATTTTGTTATTGTTATTGGTTGCTGTTACAGCACGTGGCGAATATTGTACTCAGGAAAACGTCGATAGAATAATAAATTACTCGGCTGAACTTGATACTGATCATCAGAAATCTGCTGATCAATATAACGCTATTATTAATGCCAATGCATATCAAAATGCCTTATTTCGAAGATTTTCAGCACAAAACTTATCGCTGTATCTTGTAACCCATCGCCCTCAAATTCAACATCATTATGCCGAGATCCAAACGCTGATTCGTCAGGCTAATTCGGTAGAATATAGCGTGAAAAAAGTGTCCAAGACCGCTGAAAAAGCTCGCGAATACTGGAATCAACTTGCCCGTTATTGCGATAACGAAAATGATAACCTGAACTATAAAAGATTCAGTCGCAACTCAGAGGTTATGGCATCAGCGGTTAAAGAATTAACTGTTTTTCAATCTGATATCAGTAAGTTAAAAAACGATTTACAGCGTGAATCAAGCTTTATTCTTAGAGCCGCATTAGACAATATATCATGGCATTCGTTGCCGACACTCTCTTCACAATTGAGCGATGGTTGGGCATTGTCGGGTAGATTTCGTTATCAAGTAGATAACTCATTGTGTGAAAGCTTCGACCTGTTGGCGGTTGCTTTAATGAGTGGGGATTTGCAATACACCCACGAGATCCCTCCTAGCCGACTTGATACCCTTAGTGTTGCATTGAGTGAGCGTACTGATTCTGGAAGTTGGCGAAGTCCATTCTCTAGTGAGCCTAATGATGTTCCGCAACACCTATCACAGTTATCGATTATGTGGATTCCAATGCAATTATTTGTGATTCCAGTTGAAAACTGTGCCAGCGAGTTAGCGACGTTAATGAGTAATGATTGGTTAACTTTCGTGATGGCAATGGAGGGAGGCGGTGAAGTTTATTCACATGGAAAGCTATCTTTACCTCAAGAGAGCTCGAATCAAGAGAGCACCATCCAAAGTGCAACCGTAGCGGAAACGAGTGCTACTTTGAGTCATCGCTCCGAGAGTGAATACCTAATGGCGTTATCCTCGTTGCGATTGCTGACGCAGGAAGAACTACAAGGGTACAACTCTCAAGAGCTGAGGTTGATGCGCAATGAGATATTTGCGCGTCATGGTTACCGCTTTAAGTCTCAAGAACTTACTCGTTTCTTCAGTGAAAAGTCGTGGTATAAACCGACCACGACTGAGGTGACACTTTCGTCCATAGAGGCGGAAAACGTCAAACTGATCAAGTCATTGGAGTAAAGCGCTACAGCGAAATCTCTTTCCATTGCCCTGGTTGCAAATCACCTAGTGCAATATCACCCACTGAATAACGTATTAATCGCAGGGTAGGGAAGCCTATGTGTGCTGTCATTCTTCGCACTTGACGATTACGACCTTCAATAATTGTTACGGTTAACCAAGTGGTTGGAATATTAGCGCGAAAGCGTACAGGTGGATTGCGCTCCCACACATTCGGCGTGGTTATGATTTCTACTTTTGCTGGTAACGTCATGCCATCTTTCAGTTCAACACCTTTGCGTAGTTTGTCTAAATCCGCTTCGGTTGGCGCACCGTCAACTTGAACCCAATACGTTTTCGGCGACTTGGATTGAGGTTGAGTTAATTTAGCTTGCAAAATACCGTCGTTGGTCAGTACCAGTAAGCCTTCACTGTCACGATCAAGACGCCCTGCTGCGTAAACGTCTTTAGTTGTTATGAAGTCAGCTAAGGTCTTTCTACCATCCCCGTCAGTAAATTGGCTTAAAGTGTCAAAAGGCTTATTGAAGACAATGACCTTACGCTGCTCTGGTGAAATGCGAGGTTTTGTTGCCGACGCTTTTTTTCGATTCGATGAAGAGTGAGGCTTTGATTTCCCAGCCTTATCTGCTTGTTTGAAACGATTTGTCGTGCGTTGAGTGGGATTTTTTGAAGACGAACGACTTGAACGTGTCTGCATGTTAACTACCCTGCAAATTTGTGAATAAAATGTATTATTTGGTTTAAAGGATATGCTGTTTAAGCTATTATTTGCGCGCCAAATTCTGGATTGGCGCACAAGATAATAGACTATTATCTTGGTTTTGTTTAATTATAACTATTAGCTCTCATGGATTCTGCCTTTTATAGGCTGAGAGAAAAAAGAGACAGACAAATCGCGACAAGTGAGGGGATGAAGCATTAGCTTGTAAGCGACCACAAACCCATAGCCATTCATCCGACAGGCTCTGGTTGAACAAATAGGGAAATTTCATGCCTACAGAAAAACCGACAATTATCTATACCATTACTGATGAAGCACCAGCACTAGCCACATACTCGCTACTGCCAATCATTCAATCATTTACTGCTTCTTCTGGTATTGACGTTGATACTCGTGACATCTCTCTTGCTGGGCGAATTATTGCTAACTTCCCAGAACATCTGACTGAAGAACAGCGTATCGGTGACGCACTTGCTGAACTAGGCGAGTTAGCAAAAACACCTCAAGCAAACATCATTAAATTGCCGAATATCTCTGCATCTGTCCCGCAGCTTCATGCTGCAATTAAAGAACTTCAAGCTAAAGGGTATAACCTACCAAGCTACCCTGAAGAGCCTCGTACTTACGAAGAAGAAGCGATTAAAGCCACTTACGACAAGATCAAAGGCAGTGCAGTAAACCCAGTACTGCGTGAAGGTAACTCGGATCGACGTGCTCCGCTTTCGGTGAAAAACTACGCAAAGAAAAATCCACACTCAATGGGGGCGTGGTCTAAAGATTCTCTGTCTCATATCTCTAGCATGACAGACAAAGATTTCTTTGGTAGCGAAAAGTCGACAACAGTGAACGGCGCAACCAAAGTTAAAATTGAATTTGTCGCAGCCGATGGCTCAGTGAAAGAGCTCAAGGCACCATTCGCGATTCAAGATAAAGAGATCATCGATAGCTCGGTAATGAATAAGAAAGCACTGGTTGCCTTCTTTGAAGAGCAAATCGAAGAAGCAAAAACACAAGATGTTCTACTCTCTCTCCACATGAAAGCAACCATGATGAAAGTCTCTGATCCGGTGATTTTTGGTCATGCGGTTAAGGTGTACTACAAAGATGTGTTTGCGAAATATGGCAAACTATTTGATGAGTTAGGCGTTGATGTAAATAACGGTGTTGGTGATGTCTATACGAAGATCGCCGGCCTGCCACAAGCGCAGAAAGAAGAAATCGAGGCTGCACTTGAAGCCGTCTATGAAACCCAACCACCACTTGCTATGGTTGATTCAGACCGTGGTATTACTAACCTGCATGTACCAAGTGATATCATTGTTGATGCGTCAATGCCTGCAATGTTACGTGCATCCGGTCAGATGTGGGGACCTGATGGCAAACAGAAGGATACCAAAGCACTGATCCCAGATCGCTGTTATGCAAGTATCTACCAAGCGGTCATTGATTTCTGTAAAGAGAACGGAGCCTTTAACCCAACTACGATGGGTAGCGTGCCTAACGTTGGTCTGATGGCGCAAAAAGCGGAAGAGTATGGTTCGCACGATAAAACATTCATTGTTGATGCTGCTGGTGCAGTACGCATTGTTGACGAATCCGGCGCGGTATTGCTTGAGCAGGCGGTAGAAGAAGGTGATATCTTCCGTATGTGTCAGGTTAAAGATGCTCCAATTCAAGATTGGGTGAAGCTTGCCGTTACTCGTGCTCGAGCAACGGGCGTACCAGCTGTATTTTGGTTAGATGAAGCACGCGCTCACGATGCAGAGCTAATTAAGAAAGTAAATGCCTACTTACCAGATTACGATACAACTGGTTTAGATATTAAGATTCTTGATCCATTGGCTGCGTGTCAATTCTCGTTAGAGCGTATTAAGCAAGGTTTGGATACTATTTCAGTAACCGGTAACGTACTACGTGATTACCTAACGGATTTATTCCCAATTCTTGAGCTAGGCACTTCAGCTAAGATGCTTTCAATCGTGCCGCTAATGAATGGTGGTGGTTTGTTTGAAACGGGTGCTGGTGGTTCTGCTCCGAAACACGTTCAACAAGTAGAGAAAGAAAACCACTTGCGTTGGGATTCATTGGGTGAATTCCTCGCACTAGCGGCATCTCTAGAACACCTAAGCACCGTTACTGGTAATGCAAAAGCGCAAGTTTTGGCCGATGCGTTAGACAAAGCAACGGGTGAGTTCCTTGACAATAATAAGTCGCCATCACGCAAAGTGGGTGAGCTCGACAATCGTGGCAGCCATTACTATCTTGCTACTTACTGGGCGCAAGCACTTGCTAACCAAACAGCGGATGCAGAGTTGGCGACACAGTTTGCTCCAATTGCGAAGGCGTTAGCTGAGAGCGAAGAGAAGATTGTAACTGAATTGAATGACGCTCAAGGTGTGGTAGGGGATTTAGGTGGTTATTATGCCCCTGAGTTTGCCAAAGCGTCACCATTGATGCGTCCAAGCGCGACGCTTAACGCGATTATTGGTGCTTAATACTGGTATTTAACTAGGTTAAATAAAAAACCGCCTAAATGGCGGTTTTTTTTGTTCTACATCGGCAGCGTTTATTTGGCTGGTTGTAGTTCCAGCGGGGTTACGACACTAGCGTGGTATCCTTTAGGCCCTTCTTCTACTTCGAAAAATACTTGTTGGCCAGCTTTCAGAGTACGATAACCTTCCATTTGGATCGTAGAGTAATGTGCAAACACATCACTATCATCTCCCTCTGGACAGATAAAACCAAATCCTTTGGCGTTGTTAAACCATTTTACTGTACCTGTAGCCATGCTATACATCCCTCATGCATATTGTTGTCATTCATATAATTGACTGCACTCCTGTACGTCAATTCTAAAAAGTGAATATTCATTCAGACGCTGCCGAAATTTCAACCACTTATTTTCCAGAGTAGTCAATGAGAGAATACAGTCAATAGTAAAAAGGTATTACTTGCTAAATATTTGAATACAATCCTGCTTCATCTTTTACAAATTAGTAACCTTTTTCACGTTGGTGACATGATAATTTGAATCAATTGGGTGCATTTTGCTGTCTTTTTAATCACTTTCTATCTATTCGACGTAAGAAAGGCAGGTTTTATTTGCAGCGACACAATTGCTAGATTAGTCTCTAAGTATGGGCTTTTTTAACTGCTTGTGCTTTTTGCTCTGAATCAGAGATCTATCCATATTTTCCGTACAGCGAAGTGTTAAAATTATGGCGAAACTATCTAAACAATACGTATCATGAGTAAGCATTTTGAATGGGTGACTCCAGACTCAGACCTTCTGGAGTTAGAAAAAACCGAGGTAAAGCCACCGTCAATGTATCACGTTGTTTTAAATAATGATGATTACACGCCGATGGACTTTGTGATTGAAATCTTAGAGCGCTTTTTTTCGATGGATATCGATAGAGCGACACAGATCATGCTCCAAGTTCACTACGAGGGTAAAGCTGTCTGTGGCACATTTACCGCCGAAGTGGCGGAGACAAAAGTAGCGCAAGTTACGATGTATTCAAGGGAAAATGAGCACCCACTGCTCTGCACAATGGAACAAGCTTAAAGCTTGGCCGAACAATTAAGAATGAGTTGTTCTTTTAGGAGGTCCTTATGCTGAATAAAGAGTTGGAGTCGAGTCTCAACGGCGCCTTTGCCCGTGCTAGAGACAAAAGACATGAGTTCATGACCGTCGAGCACCTCCTGCTAGCGTTATTAGAGAACGATGCAGCGCGAGATGCGCTTGCGGCCTGTCAAGCTGATATTGATGCACTTCGCAACGAGCTTGACGTATTTATCGATCAAACCACCCCACTCATTCCCGAAAACGATGAAACTCGTGAAACTCAGCCAACATTGAGTTTTCAACGTGTACTTCAACGTGCTGTTTTTCATGTTCAGTCGTCTGGTCGTAGTGAGGTGACTGGTGCTAATGTGCTGGTGGCTATTTTTAGTGAGCAAGAATCTCACGCTGCCTATTTGCTTAAGAAAAATGATGTAAGTCGACTCGATATCGTTAACTTCATTTCTCACGGCATTACCAAAGCTTCAGGGTCTAACGACGAGCCATCATCAGATTCGTTCAGTAACGAAACGTCGTCAGAAGAAGTGAGTGGTGAAGAACGCCTAGAAAGTTTTGCTACCAATTTAAATCAAATAGCTAAACAAGGTCAGATTGACCCACTGATTGGTCGTGACAAAGAGCTAGAACGCACCGTGCAAGTCTTGTGTCGTCGCCGTAAAAACAATCCGCTGTTAGTCGGTGAAGCCGGGGTCGGTAAAACCGCCATTGCGGAAGGTCTTGCGTGGAGAATTGTTGAAGGGCAAGTACCTGAAATTATCAAAGACAGTGTGATCTACTCATTGGATATCGGTTCGCTATTGGCAGGTACCAAGTATCGTGGTGATTTTGAGAAACGTTTTAAAACCATTTTGAAACAGCTTGAGAAAGAAGACGATGCGATCCTGTTTATTGATGAAATTCATACCATCATCGGTGCGGGTGCGGCTTCTGGTGGTCAAGTTGATGCTGCTAACCTTATCAAACCACTACTAAGTAGCGGTAAGTTGCGCTGTATTGGTTCGACGACTTATCAGGAATACAGCAACATTTTCGAGAAAGAGCGTGCGCTCTCTCGCCGCTTCCAGAAGATCGATGTGGTTGAGCCATCCATTGATGACACCACTAAGATCTTAATGGGCTTAAAACCGAAATACGAAGCTCACCATGAGGTGCGTTATACCAATAAAGCCCTGCGCGCGGCAGTTGAGCTTTCAGCTAAGTACATTAATGAACGTCACTTGCCTGATAAAGCGATTGATGTGATTGATGAAGCGGGTGCGCGTAGCCGTCTTGCTCCTGCAAGCCGTCGTAAGAAAACGGTTGGTGTTGCTGACATCGAAGCCATGGTTGCTAAGATGGCCCGTATTCCTGAAAAATCGGTTTCTTCTTCAGATAAAGAAGTGTTGCAGACCCTTGATAAGAAAATGAAGATGTTGGTGTTTGGTCAAGATGGCGCTATCGATGTGCTGACCGAAGCAATCAAACTGACTCGTGCTGGATTGGGCGCTGACAACAAACCAGTAGGTTCATTCCTATTTGCTGGCCCAACCGGTGTTGGTAAAACCGAAGTAACGGTACAGCTTTCTAAACTATTGGGTATTGAGCTACTGCGCTTTGACATGTCTGAATATGGTGAGCGTCACTCGGTGAGCCGACTGATTGGTGCGCCTCCGGGTTATGTCGGTTATGACCAAGGTGGACTGTTGACAGATGCGGTGATTAAACATCCTCATTCAGTCGTGTTACTTGATGAGATTGAGAAAGCGCACCCTGATATCTTCAATTTGCTATTGCAAGTAATGGATAACGGTACGCTAACCGACAACAATGGTCGCAAAGCTGATTTCCGTAACGTTATTTTAGTACTGACTACTAACGCTGGTGTTCAAGAAACTGAGAAGCGTTCAATTGGTTTGGTACAGCAGGATCATAGCCCTGATGCCATGGCGGAAATTAAGAAGGTGTTTACGCCAGAGTTCCGTAACCGTTTGGATAACATCATGTGGTTTAATAGTCTCGATGAGCAAGTGATCCAGCAAGTCGTTGATAAGTTTATTGTTGAATTACAAGCACAGTTAGATGCAAGAGGCGTATCACTAGAAGTATCAGATGATGCTCGCCAATGGTTAGCGGTGAAAGGCTACGATAAGGCGATGGGCGCACGTCCGATGGGACGAGTTATCCAAGAACAACTTAAGAAGCCTTTGGCTAATGAATTGTTGTTTGGCTCGCTAATCGATGGTGGTACGGTGAAAGTCACGCTGAAAGGTGACGAGCTCGTGTTTGACTTTGATAAAGAAGCAGAAGCGGTTCATTAAGCTATCTTTCGCTATAAACGATAAAGCCAGAGCAAATACTGCTCTGGCTTTTTTATTGACTACTTATAAACGCTGTTTGATCGCTTGGTAGGCAATTTCGACATTTTCTGGGATTGGTTGCTCAATTTGAAATCCTTTGTCTGGATAGGTTTTGATGCGTTCAAAATCACCCATCATTGCTTCCACCACCGTGAACAAGTCAATATCTTCAGAGAAGTAGTCACTGAATGACTGCTTGGCAGAGCTTACCGCGACGTAATCGACACGGTAAGGCCATTGTTTGACAAAAGTAGCGTATGCGCGTCTTTCCATATAGGGTTTTTGCACCAATATCAATCGACGAAATTGCAATCCTAGCTCGTTGCAACGATTGGCGCTAAATTGAACATTCTCGCCGCTGTTGGTCGACTGGTTCTCAATAATGATGTCGCGTGAAGGTACACCCATATCGCGGGCGATAGCGGCAAAGGTGTCGGCTTCGCTTTGCTCAAAAATACCCGCGGTCAGTCGCCCTAGACCACCGGAAAAAAGAATCTTATTTGCTAAGCCCTTTTTATACAGCTCGACAGCGTGTTCTGCTACACGTACGTCGTTGCTACCTAACACCAAAATACAATCCGCAGGCTCAAGCGTATGATTTAACTGCATGTAATGCCAAAGTGTTTCAATGTGTTGATAAAGTTTCACATAAACCTCACTAGATGATTTCAAGCGTGTGCTGGAAGTGAAACTTGTAGCCAAGCTCGACCAGTTTCTCTGCGCAAATGCGTTTGTCGGCGGTATGTACGACCGGCGGGAGTGTTGCATCAATGTCACTACGCTCAATTGCCGCTTGGTAAAATGCGGCTTTATTGGTGGTATTCGGTGTGGTGGCATTCACTATTTGGTTATTGATGTGAAGAGTCGCAAAGCTAACCGCACCAATTGCATCAGTAAGATGAAGCATATTGGCTGGCGCTTGGTCACTGACTTGGCTTAGATGTGAAACAAATCGTGCAGGATGTCGATTTGCTCCGACCAAACCGCTACAGCGAACAATTGCATAGTCTAATCCACTATTGATGAGCCTTTGCTCCGCTTTTAGCATGACTTTAGCGCTATCTGAAAAGTCATCGGCTTCGAGTGCCAAAGCGAGGCTTGCCATCTCTTCTGACATATTTTCTGCACGATTAGGATAAACCGTTGTTGAGCTCACCATGACGATCTTACTAACAGCAAGGCGTTGTGCAATGGCAATTAGGTTTGCCCAATATTCGGCATACTCTTCACCTTTACCTCGGCGAAATCCGGGCGGGAAGCAGCCAATCAATGTATCAAGCTGGTATGGCTCAAGGGCTATAACGCTTTGCTGCACTTGATCTTCGAGGTTAACGACCGCTGATAGTAGATCTTCAGTCGAAATGCCCTCGGCGCCCTCAACAGTCGTCTTAGTGACCACGACGTAGTGACCAAGGTTTGCAAAAAACCGACCAAGAGGTAAGCCTAACCACCCACCCCCAACGATTCCTATTCGCTTCATATCTCGCTCCTTTGTCTTAGTGAACTTGCGTTACGTAGCTCACGTAGCCTTTGGCGTAAATAATTGTGAGCAGGGCATGCGTTGACAGACTGATGCTGAATCACATCAATATTGGCGTGCCACGACAAGTTTTCAAACTGTGAATTTAGTCGAACTAATTTTTCATTGGTGGTATGAGCCTGAGCTAAATGCTTTGGCAACATACCCCAGCCAAATCCATTGCTGACCAGTTCCAGTAGAATATAGTAGTTGTCCGCAAACCAGACGTCGGGACTGTAGGCCTGTTGAAAACTACTCATCTCATTTGTTTTTGAGCGTATCACGACCTGTCGATGCAATCTAAGCATATCTAAATGCGGTAACTTTTCTTCTGCGAGCGGGTGTTCCTTTGCCACATAGACATCAAATTCAACGCTGCCGAGCCCTTCAAAATCGACGGTATCATCGAGTGAGGCTTCACTAAACATGATCCCCATGGTGGCGCGTTGTTTACGTACTAATTGAATAATATCAATACTAGCTGCTGTTAAGCACTCAAAATGGATAGTGGGGAACTGCTGGCATACATCTTTTAAAGCTTGGGACAGTTGGGAGGTTGGAATACCTTCATCAATCGCTAGCGTGATATCGCGGTAGGTAGTGCTTTCAAGTTGTTCTGCGCAGTACATCAATCGACGGTGTTGGATCAGTGAAGCTTTGGCATACGGAAGCAGGCGCTCCCCACTAATGGTGAGTTTGGGATAACGCCCAGAGCGGTCAAAGAGTTCAACACCACAATCGATTTCCATATTCATGATGTGCTGACTAATAGCGGATTGCACCTTGCTTAAATGGCGAGCGGCAGCAGAGAATGAGCCTTTCTCCACGGTAGTTACGAATGCTTCCAGTTGTTCAATACTAAACATATCACTTTTAGAGATGGTATCTAACTTTAAACTATCTTAGATGTAGATGAGAATGAGCGCAAATCGAAACATACTGAGAGTTATATTATGCAAACTAAAGAGCGCATTTTCCATGCAGTTACATTTGAAGCTATCGCATTGGCGATCATTGTCCCTGGTACCGCAATAATTACAGGAAAAGCAACAGGAGACTTGGCTATTGTTGGCATTGGATTGAGTCTGTTCACAGTTGTTTGGAACTATTTATATAATGTTCTATTTGATCGTTGGTTTGGTAGTGATAGAAGTAACCGTTCGTTGGCGATGCGTATAGGCCATACTTTTGGCTTTGAAGGGGGATTGATTTTCTTGTCGGTACCAACCATTGCATGGTTCTTACAAATCAGCATTGGAGCGGCGTTATTGCTAGAGGCAGGATTTTTAGTGTTCTTCTTCTTTTATGCGACAGGATTCAACTGGTGTTATGACCGCTTGCAGCCATATAAAAAGTTGTTCGGTCACAAAGCGCGTGCAGTCGTTCAATAATAGAGTGAGTTGCGTGATCAAACAAAAAGGAGCACCGATAGGCGCTCCTTGTTAATGACTATTTCTGAGTAGATAAAATACGTAGCATCTTGTCCGCGTGTTCTGCTACTTCAATACCAGCGTCAGTTAAGTAACCGCCGTCAGGTAGTGTACAAAGCCCCTTCTCATAAAGACGTTGCACAGCTTGTTGCATGTCTTCAGATGCATCGCTGTGAACTTTAATGCCAGTAGCTGAGCTACTAAGATCGAATTGCAGTAGCAAATTTAATTCAGAAAGATGTTCTGGCAAGTATTTCATGGTTTGTTCCTTTTAGTTAGTACCTATGCCCAAATCGCTTTGAGATCAAAGTTGTTGCCAACTTAGTCTCTTACTGCGGCTTGAGTACGTTAAAACTACTGCTAATAATGCAACTAAACAATGCTATCACGCAAGAATTGTTAGGCAGCCCATAAAAGTGGAATTTTGCATAAAGAATTACTTTATTATGAAAAATTAGCCTAAAGACGGGAAATAGCAAATATTCTAAAAGGTGCTTCTTTTTATCGCGTTGTTTATTAAGAGATTTGCCTGGTTAGGTTTAGCTGTTTTTACCCTTTTAGTAACTGTATTTAACGTAATCAATGCGCGAAGTTAGTCTCGTTACAAACAAATTCAGTTAACACCAAAATTAGCGCTTGAATAATAAACTATTTAGGAGGAATATCCGCGACCACTGACTCATTAGCTTCAAATTGCTACCACCATGAATTTAAATCAATTTGATTCTCTACTGCCGCCACAAATGGCAGAGCGCGCCGCCGAAATCGGTTTAGGCAAAGCAACCAAAGACCCTGCTAAATCTTTCTTACTGGCTATTTCTGCCGGTCTCCATATTGGCATTGCATTTGTTTTTTATACCACAGTCACAACCGGTGCCACCGAGATGGCGTGGGGGATGTCTCGCCTTATTGGTGGTATTGCATTTAGCTTAGGTTTAATTCTTGTTGTTGTTACCGGTGGTGAGCTCTTCACCAGTTCAGTATTAACTTTGGTTGCGAGAGCAAGTGGTAAGATTTCATGGGGTACACTGTTTAAAAACTGGTGTGTGGTTTACGTTGGCAACTTAATAGGGGCATTGCTGCTGGTAGGCTGTATGCTGATCACTAAGCAGTATATGTTTGGTCATGGTGAAGTGGGTTTGAATGCCATGGCAATTTCACAGCACAAACTGCACCACGGTTTCTTCCAGGCGGTTGCACTCGGTATTATGTGCAATGTGCTTGTGTGTATAGCAGTATGGATGACATTCAGTGGTCGCACACTGACCGACAAAATCATGGTGATGATTTTGCCTGTGGCTATGTTTGTCTCTGCTGGGTTTGAACACTGCATTGCCAATATGTTTCAGGTGCCAATGGCGATTGGTATTAAAACGTTCGCTCCTGCTGAGTTTTGGCAAATGACTGGGGAAAATATCGCAGATTACGCTGATTTAAATTTAGCGGGCTTTGTGATGAACAACCTAATTCCCGTGACACTAGGTAATATTATCGGTGGTGGTTTGTTTGTTGGTATGTGGTACTGGTTAATCTACCTACGTGACGATAAGCACTAATCGAATTGAAGGCTCGCAATGCGAGCCTTTTTTATATCTCGATGGTCTGTTATGGCAACACGATAGCAATCTTGTGAAGAGAGTGCTTGTGGCTCGTCAATTAACCAATTCTTAAATTCTTCGGTGGCTAGATCTTTTTTAAAGCCATCATTTGCGATTGAGTCAAACGGCAGTCCTTGCATTATAATCGTCCTTTTCGAGTGGTCATTTCAGCTAACGACAGTGAGTTTACGGAGGATAGATTGCAAATGAATGACATTGAGCATGGCTAAAAAACGATCTTTTAAATAACTGCCTACAGCCTTATCCACAGATTCTGTGGATAAGATCTAACATAGCCAGTGAGTAGTTGAAAATATTGGCTATTTATTACTCAGACTTACTAAGACGCGACCGTTTGAATTGATGCAATTTTTAACACTTAAGCTCAGAGTAACCGCGATAGACATGGATAACATGACAAAGATCGCCACCATGATCATTAACTGATATTTGATCGCAATCATAGGGCTTGCGCCGCCGAGTATTTGTCCAGTCATCATACCTGGTAGGGTCACTAGACCTGTGGTGCTCATTGAGGCGAGGGATGGGGCTAGCGATTTTTGTAGCGCCTCTCTAACGAAAGGTAGGCTCGCGTATTTTGGTGATGCTCCTAGAGAAATGGCCGCTTCATATTCCGGTTTTCGTTGCTCAAGGCTGGTGAATAGGTTTTGTAACGCAACGATATTTCCGCTTAACGAGTTACCAAGCAGCATGCCAGCCAACGGAATTAAATATTGTGCGTTATAGAAAGGTGTTGGTCGTATGACGACCAAACAAACAAGCGTAAGTAATGGTAGCAAGCCTAAGATGAGACCTATCGCTACGGGGAAGAGTACTTTTGTTTTCGGCAATTTTGCTTTGCTAACAATAGAGCTGGCACCGATGAGAACCATGGCAGATAACCAAAGTAAGTTTATGGTTAAGCTATTGATTTGAAATAGATACTCTAAGTATGCGCCGACAAGAATAAGCTGTAGCGTCATACGCAAAACACTAATGATTAACTCTTTTTCAATCTTGAGTTGGTAATAACGGCTCAATGCTAGCGGCATTAACAAAGTGCTGAAAAATAGCGCTAAAACTCCCCATTGAATATCTGCTACCGATGACATACAACCTCTCCATAATAGGGGGGTGATTGTAACCTAGTTTGCATACTTTGACGGCGATTTATGAATCATTTCATTAAGATTCCAAGCAAGAATTATAATGTTACCTATTATTAACATTTAACCTGTTTATGTTGTGGGTGGTTTCATTTTTAACTTGGAAAATAGAGATTTTCCCATGTGATTCAGGTCGCATTTATTTTTTGTGACCATATATAAATGCTGTTAATATTTGTTCACAAACAAATGCATTTTTTCACATGAGTCTTTAATCAAACACATCTCTGTATCAGCTCAAAAAAGTAGTGATAAAAAGGGCTTATGAGGGAGTAATTGATTGAACCCTATAAAGAGTATGGTCTAAAATTTTCTTTAGAAACAGTCGATCATTCAGTTCACTTTTGTGGGCTGACAAATAACACTAAATACAAGATAGGCAAATGTATGAGTGATGTTAATAAAATTGAAAGTGGTGAAAAACGCTCACTGGAGTGGAAGTCTTTCTTCTTCATTGCAGTAGTTCTCTTCCCAATCCTTAGTGTGGCGTTCGTAGGTGGCTACGGATTTATTGTTTGGGCACTGCAAGTGTTCTTCTTTGGACCTCCAGGCGTACACGGCATGTAAGCCGTTGAGCTCATATACACACTTTTGAAAAGATTTTAAGAGAGCAAGCAATGAAGTCATTAGTAATTAAATTGTGGCGCACAATGTCGCGCCCAGCGGTACATATCAGCCTTGGTGTTTTAACCATGGGTGGTTTTATCGCTGGTGTTATCTTCTGGGGTGGCTTTAACACCGCTTTAGAAGCTACAAACACGGAAAAGTTCTGTATTAGCTGTCATACAATGCGTGACAACGTTTACGTTGAACTACAAGATACCGTTCACTGGAAAAACCACTCTGGTGTGCGCGCAACTTGTCCTGACTGTCACGTTCCTCACAACTGGACAGATAAAATCGCACGTAAAATGCAAGCTTCTAAAGAAGTTTTTGCACAAGTGTTTGGTAACTATGATGAACCAGGTGTTTTTGAAGAGCGCCGTATCGAGTTGGCTAAACATGAATGGGATCGTTTCTCTGCAAACAAATCTCTAGAGTGTAAAAACTGTCATAACTACAACTCTATGGATTTCGAGCAAATGTCTCCAACTGCTCGTATCCAAATGAAGCAAGCGGCTGAGAAAGATCAAAGCTGTGTAGATTGCCACAAAGGTATTGCGCACAATCTTCCAGCAGGTATGGATAGCATTGGCGGTATCGTAGGCGATCTAGAAGCATTGGCTTCAAACACTAACTACGATGTTGGTCAAACTCTAGTCAGCGTGCGTCACCTACCAATTTACTTCGATGATAAAGGCGAAAAAGAAGCAGGTCTTCTAAACCCAGCATCGACTGTTAAAGTGATCGCTGATAAAGGCGACTACGCTGAAATCGAGATTGACGGCTGGCGTAAAGCAAAAGGCTTTGGTCGCGTAATCCAAGCTGATTTCGGTATGAATATTGCTGTGGCTTCACTGCTTAAAGAAGCATCAACAGACAGTAATGTTGTTACTGCTGGCGAGAAAAAAGTGGATGAGCTAACGGGTCTTCCTTGGGAGAAAGTGGCTGCGAAAGTATGGATCAAGAAAGAATCTATGCTGAACGACATCACACCTGTTTGGGAAAAATCTGCTGAAGCATATAAAACAAACTGTTCAGTATGTCACACTCAACCAGCTGAAGCGCACTTCGATGCAAACACTTGGCCTGGTATGTTCGACGGTATGCTTGCGTTCGTTAACCTAGATACAGATAGTGAAGCACTGATCTTGAAGTACCTACAGATGCACTCTTCAGATTTTGCTGAAGGTCACCACTAATACGCGTCGGATGGAGTAATTTAAATGGCAATTACACGAAGAAGTTTTCTTAAGGGCGTAGCAACAACGAGTGCTGCGTCAGTAATCGGTCCTAGCCTTCTAGCGTCAGCTTCAGCTAGTGCTGCAGAGACCACGGGTACTTGGAAAGTAACCGGTTCTCACTGGGGCGCATTCCGCGCCCACATCTATGCGGGTAAAGTTCAAGAAATCAAACCAATTGAACTTGATAAGAACCCAACAGAGATGTTGAACGGTATTAAAGGTATTATCTACAGCCCATCACGCGTACGTTACCCAATGGTACGCCTAGATTGGTTGAAGAAGCACAAATACAGCGCTGAAACTCGCGGTAACAACCGTTTTATCCGCGTTACTTGGGATGAAGCTCTAGACTTGTTCTACCGTGAACTAGAACGCGTACAAAAAGATTACGGTCCTTGGGCGCTACACGCTGGTCAAACAGGCTGGAACCAAACGGGTTCATTCAACAACTGTACTGCGCACATGCAACGTGCTGTTGGTATGCATGGTAACTTCATCACTAAAGTAGGTGACTACTCTACGGGTGCAGGTCAAACCATCATGCCTTACGTACTAGGTTCAACTGAAGTTTACGCTCAAGGTACATCTTGGTCTGAAATTCTTGATAATTCAGACAACATCGTATTATGGGCAAACGATCCAGTGAAAAACCTTCAAGTAGGTTGGAACTGTGAAACGCATGAGTCATTCAAATACCTAGCGCAACTGAAAGAGAAAGTAGCCAAAGGCGAAATCAATGTGCTTTCTGTTGACCCAGTGAAGAACAAAACTCAGCGTTACCTAGAGAACGATCACCTGTACATCAACCCGATGACAGACGTAGCGTTCATGCTGGCTGTTGCTCATGTACTTTACAATGAAGATCTACACGACAAGAAGTTCATTGAAACTTACTGTCTAGGTTTTGAAGAGTTCATTGGTTACGTTCAAGGCGAAACCAAAGACAAAGTTGTTAAGACGCCTGAGTGGGCAGAAGAGATCTGTGGTGTTAAAGCTGACAAGATCCGCGAATTTGCACGCATGCTTGTTAACGGTCGTACACAGATCCTGATGGGTTGGTGTATCCAACGTCAAGAGCACGGTGAGCAGCCATACTGGGCAGCAGCTGTTGTTGCAGCAATGGTTGGTCAAATCGGTCTACCTGGCGGTGGTATCTCTTACGGTCACCACTACTCAAGTAT
>ERZ794982.139-NODE-139-length-23920-cov-4.484559_pt1 | contig 23920 bp, 19 predicted proteins | sample MGYA00433071_ERZ794982 | MGnify/ENA primary metagenome ERZ794982 (study PRJEB30140, sample SAMN00862574) | bioreactor metagenome | study: EMG produced TPA metagenomics assembly of the Bioreactor inoculated with sediment Metagenome (bioreactor metagenome)...
AATGATATTCGGCAATGACAGCATCAAACGCAGCACCATTTCTCCACATTTGATTTGCTTTATCAATCACAACGGATGAGTCAAGAGGTCGCTTGCTCAACTGCAACTCAAACTGCTGCACTGACTTCGCTGAAAATCTCTCGATCGACTCTCTATCTTGCACGGAAAATGCTAACCAAGAATAATACAAACCGAATGCTTGATGATCGATAAAAGGACCTTTAGACATAGGCTCAATCGATCTATCTAAAGTCATAATATCGCTATCTCTTTGCTCAACCACTTTTTCTAAATCACTTAGGTAATTGCGTATCGTTTGGTTTTGCCAATCATCCGCTCCTTTCATTAGAGAAAGGATAATTAACACGAATGCTCCCAGCATCAAGCTCAAAATACCGATACGATCACCCATAAGTTAGCCCCTGTATGACTTTATCTTCATCCTGTTGCAAAACTCTCCTTTGGACAATGCGATAACGAACATAAACAAAAGCCAAAGCGAATGGTGCAATATATCTCGCGTCAATCGTCATAAAAAACGAAGTAGATAACACTAAAAATAGCAATACTGCAAAATCATACTGCATGCGATGTTTAACAAAGAACTTAAACAGCCTGCCGATATATTTCACGTAAACATAAACGAAAAATATTCCGCCAAATATGACCCAATCAAAAAAGAAAGACTTGGTTGATACACTTTTCGTTTCTCCTACCACTAAATATGTTAAGAATTCAGAAAAATTCAGCAACCCTGGCGCTAGACCATCAACGAAACTCACTGCATAAACACCATATTCATACATCGATGGTAAATAACCAAAGAAGCCACTGCCAATTGGATTATAAATCAACGACATGATTGCAGTCATAACCGCTGTTCCTCTAGTCGCTACGCTCGTATAACGCTCGATGTCATTGACGATCGAGCCACCCAAAAAAGTAGTGACGAACACGGTTATACCAAAGAGCAATATCAATGATGCGAGCAATTTATGAAAAGCATTGATTCGACTAAAGGTTACAAAGGTAATGAATATCGTCATCAAAAAACAAATCAGCGTCCCCTTTGAGGTAATTAAAAGAATACTTGCGACAATGATTGGCGTGATAACAAAAAGATTGATGCGGAAGATGGTAGCTACCATCAACAATACTAGACAAAACTGGAAGCCAAAAGTACTCGCTTCAAAGGTAAACCCACGCATTCGATGAGGCGAAAAAGCAAAATTTTGGTGCAAAAATGACGAACTATTGATAAAGCCTCGCGCTACTAGGTTCAGCAGAAATGCGAATATAACCACTCCAGCAATGACCAATACGCCTCGATAAATCGTTTTTTCATCTTGACGAATTACCGTCAGAAACACGACAACTGGAGGAATGATTAGCAATAAGAACCTTAGCCCTCGATCAAATAAAAACGTTTTATTGTAGTCGCCATAAAAGAATGTCAACAACAAGAACGAATATACAAAAAAGCCAAACAACAGTTTAACGGTGTCAAATTCAATCTCTGACAACGAACGATAAGACAACATAAGCTGTAACGCGAGCAGCGGAATCATTACGATCCCTAACGGTGCAGTAAAAACACCACCAATTGACGCGAGAGCGGTATTTTCAAACGGAATCAGCAAACAAAAAAATAAAAATACCGTTTTTTGCACTGGGAACTCCTAGCTGAGCGTAGAAAATGACTGGTAGTAGCGCTGATTCATAATATCTTCATGAAAATTATGCTCAAAATGCTCAACGCAATCTTGCTGGCGAATATTGAGATAAGCTTTATCTACCAATACTTTCTCTATACTTTGAGACAAATCTGTCGTGCTTTGTAGATCAAAAACCCAGCCTGTTTTCTCATTTAGCATATCTGCGAGTGAACCTGCATTTGAGGCAAATACTGGCGTACCATTACGTAGCGACTCAGCGACTATCAAGCCAAAGCCTTCCCACAACGAAGGTACGACAACAAAATTAGCATGCTGGAAGTGTTGATCGAGGTCGGTATTTTGTACCCAACCCAATCGTTTAATCGTCACGTTGGCAATTCCATTCTCTAACTGAGCATATAATTCAGGGCAATCGTTATGTACAGGCTCGCCAATCACACTTAATTCGATTTGGTGGTCAAGTTTTGGTAGCTGCTTTAAAGCTTCAATAAACAAATGTAGGCCTTTACACATATCCAAACGACCTACAAACAGCATTCGGGTTAATTCAGGATCTTTATTGGACTCAGGTAGAGGTAAAGCGCTTCCTTGTACACCATTCCAAACCAATGTGATTTTATTCTCTTTCAGACCGATCTTTAAAGCTTCACGATATTCAGACGGTGAAATGCAATACACCTGATCGCAAAAAGGTGCCAATAATCGCTCAGCTCCAATATAGATTGAACGATAAAGAATATTCTTAACTTTCGAACTGTAGTGAACGTTAAACGACCAACCATGACTGCAAAATACAATGGCAACCTTGTTCCATTTTGCAAATGGCCATAAGAAAGGGCGTAAAAATCCAGCAAATGTACTGTGCAGGAAAATAACCTGATACTGCTTCATATCAAGCTTAAAAATGAGTGTCCATAACAATATCAACACATTTAAAGGTCTAAAGCCTTTTGCTGATAGAGGCAAAATAGAACGATGATAATTGAAAGCAAGATAATCGTTTTCGACCAATGTCGAGCGCGACAAAGACTCAAAGAAAGTTTCGATGCCACCTGGCGTTGTTTCCGATATATTGAGAACTTTCATCGTTACCCCGTATAGCTCAAATGACGCAACACTCTATGGTTAGTGAGTCCATCTAGTTTAAATAGTAAACGTAAAGTCATCACGACCAACGAGTAACGGTTAAGCTTTGCATCTAGCCTGCCAAATAAAAACTTTTGATTTGATACGATTTTGTCAAAAACACTGCTATCTTGCGTTTTATTCTTCACAAGAAACTTAATTAAGTTGATATAACAGGTCGATATGAAGAAGTTAACGTCTTGCTCTCGAGCTAATTTTTTCGCTTGAACAGAAATTCGTTCAAACGCATCAATATGTGTCGTGTCTTTTTTTGTCAACGGACTATTGATCGCGGAACCACTGCGCATCACATGAAAGTACAGAATTTCTTCACTGATGTAGCACTGACGAGCAAACGAAAGATAATCGATGATGAACAGCAAATCTTCACTAAAATGCAGCGATTCATCAAACCTTAAGGCATGGTCAGAAAGTAGCTGACGTGAAACCATCAAACCACAAACATGCAACCTTATCTCTTTAGTCAAATATTGGGATAGAGCATGCTGACCATTCACCTGCTGAGTACGGTTTATCACGGGGGCTGATTTTTCATCTGATACTTTTTCAAACGAAAATAAAATCGTATCAAGATCAGAATGCTCACGTAAAATGTTGTCCAAATAGGCTAATAGTCCAGATTTATATTTATCATCTGAATCCAGAAATAAAATAAACTCCCCGTGGGCATTCTCTATGCCATAATTACGAGCGCTTGAAACTCCACCATTTTCTTTACGTAGAAGTCTAATACTCTTGTGGTCAATCGCGTAGCTTGGTCCTTGCTTTGAGCCGTCATCCACCAATATTAACTCTGCATCACAGCCTGAACGCTGAGAGACTTCTTGAATAAACCAATCTACGATGCGTTGGGCATAATCAAAGGTGTTGTAAATAGGTACAATTACTGAATATTTCACGCAACAGCCTCCTGCCATAATTGATTGACGACTTCTATCTCAGTTTCTTTCGCTTTATTTAGCGCATTATTTGATAAAGTGTTGTAACGCTCTGCGTCACTACAAATATCGATGATTCGCTCAGCAAAACGAGCACTGTCTCCCTCAAGAACGCGATAGCCATTGACGCCCTCTTCAACAATCCATGGCAAAGCATCAAAGGTTTGATAGGCAACAATCGGTAACCCTTGGCTACGAGCCTCGATCAGGGTCTGACCAAACCCCTCATACCTTGAAGTCATAATAAACGCTGCATAGTTTTTTAGCGTATTCGCAACATCACTAGTTGGACCTTTAAACTGGACATTGTCATTGCCCTCAACAAGCTGAATTAATGCATTTACTTCGCTTTCCCTGCCATCACCGTAAATATCTAACTGATATCCAGCAGGCAGTTTATTAACTACATCAATCATCGCCGAAAAGTTTTTCTGCTCTTCATCAATTCGAGCGATCGTCACCAACCTCTTACTTAACTGTTGTGCTTCATTGGCAGTGGAAAGCTTACACCCGCGAGGGATCACTTTGACCTTCTGGCTTAAACGAGGGAATAAGGTTGCTAGTGCCTTCTTATCTTGGTCGGTATAAACAGTGAATAAATCAATTTGGCTTTGTAATAACGCCATTATTACTTTTGAAAATGGCTTAAAAAACACCGAAAATTTATTCGTCTGAACTAATATGACTTTGCTATTTTTTAATACCTGTCGGGGCAAGTAGAGTAAATCATTTGGATGAAACAACACGACAACGTCCTCGGCACACAGTTGCAGTTTTCTTACTGCATCTATTTGACTCAACTTTGCCGCTACTTTATTACCGCTACCATATTTAAGATATTGAACATTCGTACTTTCAGCGTAGTGCTCTTTTTCGGGTTCGAATTGATACAGTTCATAGTTTTCACACTCAAATAAACTATGTAAACTTCTAATTAACGTCTCTACCCCACCCATGGTGGTCGACTTCTGTGGATTAATGGTGACGAGTTTCATCAAGTATTCAGCCCTTGTCCTTAATCACTACCAAACAAATCACGGGTGTATACTTTATCGGCAACATCCGTCAATTCTTCCACCATGCGGTTACTTACAATGACATCACTGATCTGTTTGAACGATGCAAAATCATTCACCACTTCCGAATTAAAGAATGTAGCCTCTTCCAATAGCGGCTCATAAACGATGACGTTAATGCCTTTCGCCTTAATGCGTTTCATGATGCCTTGAATACTTGACGCTCTGAAGTTATCCGAGCCTGCCTTCATAATTAAACGATAAATACCAACCACTTTCGGTTGCTTATTTACGATCGAACGAGCGATGAAGTCTTTGCGGGTAGTATTCGCCTCAACAATGGCTTGAATAATGTTATTTGGTACATCTTGGTAGTTCGCTAATAACTGCTTAGTATCTTTTGGCAAACAATAACCACCATAGCCAAAAGACGGATTGTTGTAGTGCGAACCAATGCGCGGGTCTAAACCGACCCCTTCAATGATTTGACGTGAGTTCAAACCATGACTTTCAGCATAAGAATCGAGTTCATTGAAATAAGCGACACGCATAGCGAGGTAAGTGTTGGAAAACAATTTGACTGCTTCAGCTTCGGTAGAGTTGGTAAACAGTACTGGAATATCCGTTTTTATCGCACCTTCAAGCAATAATCCCGCAAAGGTTTTAGCGCGAGGAGAGTTTTCACCCACGATAATGCGCGAAGGGTATAGATTGTCATGTAACGCTTTGCCTTCACGCAAGAATTCCGGTGAGAACAGGATATTCTCGAAACCAAGCTCTTGCTTCACTCGTTCAGTAAAACCAACTGGAATCGTCGATTTGATCACCACCACACTCTGAGGTGCATACTGTTTAACTTCTTTAATGACCGACTCAACTGAACTGGTATCAAAAAAATTTGTCTCTGCATCGTAGTTTGTTGGTGTTGCAACTATGATGTAGTCAGTATCTTTATAAGCTAATTCTTTATCTATAGTCGCCGTTAAATCGAGTGCTTTTTCAGCAAAGAATAACTCAATTTCGCTGTCTGAAATTGGTGAAATACGTTGATTTATTTTTGCAACTTTACCTTCATCAATATCCAATGCGACAACCTGGTGATTTTGCGCAAGCAAAACCGAATTAGATAACCCAACATAACCAGTACCAACAACTGTAATCTTCATAAATCTTCCGTAATCTTTTCCAATTTTAATGCAGTACCCAAGTACTACGCTTGATATTTTTGGCTACTCAGAGACTGCTTTCTTTTCACAAAGCGATCGAATAGTGCGATAGGGTTTTTAAGGTAGTAATAGGTGCGCTTAGGCACTATCGAAATTTTTCGTTGCAAAACCAACCCAACCACATCCATAAAATCTCTTAGCGACATCACCTTATGAAAGTTTTTAACCATCTTATAAAGTGAGTTACTGTCTGTCGGGATCTCGAACTCGGCAATGTATTCAATGCGTTTTAATTCAACAACATAACGAGAACGCACTACGGCTGGTTTGAAGTTCACCGTTAACGTCCCTTTACCGCGTGTCACACAATAGATCTCTTGTGGATGAACCGAAATAGACGCGGCTTTTCGTCCAGAAACGAGCGAGAACATCACATCATTTGAAGCAATCACTTGATCAAAGTAGAGTGCATTTTGTTGAATAAAATCTGAGCGGAATACTTTGCTCCAAGGCACCGAGAAGTGATAACGAATATCTTCATCACCGGTATCGAGATAATCTCGTACCAGATTGGCATAGATATGATGACGATCGGATAACTCACCGCTCACATCACAGCGGCTAGTAGGAGAAAAATAAGTGATGTCATCACCGCGCAGAAGAGTATCGAGCAACTCAAATGTTCCTGAGCAAAACAGGTCATCTGCATCTGCAAACAACGTGTACTGACCACGTATCTGCTTTAACCCTACATTTCGAGCCGAACCCGCTCCTTTAACTCCTGTGCTATTAGTTAGAAACTCTAGGTGGTGCCCTTTAAATTGCTGATGCAAACACTCGCTATCAATCGCTTCACTACTATTATCGTCGATGACGATAATTTGGATATCCGCTCTGGCAGGGATTGAATGTAGTAAACGTTTCAATCCTTGTTCGCTGTTGTAATGCGGGACAACGATGCTGTAAATAAAATCCATTTTCGGGCTTCTCACTTATGACTGCTGAGCTTCAGGTACTTTATCGAGATAATGAACGTAATCACCGTAGACGTAATCTTGCTTCCCTTTACCTTCACTAATTTGGTTCAGTAGCAAACCTTCAAACTGCACATCATGAGACATGAATCTTGATATGGTGTTACGCAAGGTAACCACACGAGTACTAGAGGCTCTCAATACAACCACCACCTTGCCCGTAATTTTACTAACGATCATACTGTCGCTAACCACTAGGGCTGGCGGTGTATCGATAATCACCTTGTCGAAACGATCCGCTAGTTGATGTAGCAACTGTGAAAAACGCTCCGAACTGAGCAGTTCTTGTGGATTTTGCGTCGGCATTCCCGCAGGAAGTACCGTAAGCCCTGAGCGCTCATCGACAAATAAACACTCTTCTAAACTCGCATTCATCAGAAGATGATTTGTTAGTCCTGGCTTATAACGTTTGTGCCCGAAACGCTCGGCGATGGCTGACTTTCTTAAATCACAATCAATCAACAGCGTGTTTTCAACCTTCGAAAATGCTAATGCAAGGTTGATTGAACAAGTTGTTTTTCCTTCACTTGGCAACGATGAAGATATCGTAATGAACTTGTTGTTTTGATTAGCAAGCGCCAGCGCTGTTCTTGCTGAACGAATCGACTCGTTAAATGTCATGAACTTCTCACTAAAGAAGACATCACTACCAATCACTTTCTTTTTAAACTTAGTTAGCTTAGGTATTCCCCCTAGTGGAATAATGCCTAATTTATCTTCACAGTGTTTAATAGAAGTAATAGTGTTATTAAATGCATCGAGTAATAAAACGACGGATATTGATAGAAGTAGTGCGGCGATCATAGAAAGCCCAACAATTAACGTCTTATTCGGTTTTGCAGGAAACTGTGGCACTAACGCTTCATCCGTAAAACGTGCATTTCTCGAATCGAAGTCACTCGTTGCTGTGGTTTCTTTCTGGCGATTCAAGAAGATATTCAAAACATTTCGGTTAGTTTCCTCTTCTCTCAGCAACGCTTCATATTGACGTTTTTTCACCGTCAAACTTTGGAACTCTTGCTTGCGCTTATCTAACTCACGTGAAATCAAGCGTTCTTGAGAACGGACTGCTTGCAGTTCTTTACCTATTCCACCAACCAACTGACGGATCAATTGATTTAATTGCTCTTCAAGGTTTATACGCTTTGCGCTCACCGCAATCATCTTCTCATGCTTAGGACCATAAGTTTTCGATAATTCAGTTTGTTCATACTTCGCATTAGATAACAAACCGCGCAAGTTAATGACCTGGGGGTGCTTCGATATTTCTGGTACCGATGAGACATCAGTTATTGCCAGTGAACCTCCGCTACTCAAAGTGCTATAGGCTGATTCAAGCTGAATTTTTCGATCGGTGACTTCACTTAAACGTAAGATAAGATCATTAATTACCGCGCTCGCTTGAACATCAATACCGCTATCATCGTCATCAACTAATTTTTCCTTCGCTAAAAATTCGATCAAAGCGTTTTCAGAGCGCTTTAGTTGCTCTTGTAGCTGTGCCATTCGCCCAGAAATCCAAGACGAAGCGTGCTCAGTCGCATTCAGACGAGCGTCCAGCCCCTCGAGAATATAAGCTTCACCAACTGCATTCGCGACATCTGCTGCAAGTTGAGGGTCAGTAGACTCAAAGGTGATCCGAACAAGTTGTGTTTTTCGAATTGGGGAGATATATAGTCTTGCTTGAAAGTTCGCTAATACCGCATAGCGCACTTTTGTAGCTTGTTCTTCAGCGGTTGGCTCTGCTTTTGACTCTTCTGACTTAAACATCGGTAACGCCAGAATCTTCTCTTTGATTAGAGATTTAAACGATTGTTTAGGCTCAATATAAGGGTTGAATTCTTTATGTTGTTCTAAATTCAACTGCGTTATTACACGTTCCGCAATACGGCGAGATTTAAGAATTTCAAACTGAGTTAAATAGTACTCTTGTTGAGTAGAATCAATACCAACGACTTCTTCAATCGAAACCGCTTTACTCGTATTCGATTCGATCAGTAGTGTTGCCGTTGCTTGATACGTCGGCACTATCGACAGTGCAAACAATACCGCAAGTACAGTAACAAGAGTGGTAAACAGCGTTATTTTTAACCAACTGCGTTTTAGCAATACGATGTACTTACCAAAATCCACCGACTCCCCTTCAATCGAGGTTTTCTCATCGCTTAATAACTTCATACTTTCCCTAATAATTCGTCAAATTGAGTTAGCTATTACTCGTTATTACCAAAAAGAAGCGACGACATGGATCGTGTCACCGGGGTGAATTACTTGGTATAACTCAGCTTCAGTTTCTGTATTTTTATCGAACTCTGTGGCTAATTGCTCTGCACTAAGATGGGCGAATTGCTCAAACTCAGTCGACTTCGTACGGTAAACGCGGGCGCTACGACGATATTTACTCATCACGCCACCAGCTAATGAAATCGCTTTTTGAACGGTAAGACCCGGTTCATATTCATAACCACCTGGTTTATTAACCAAGCCATTAATATAAACATTGCGGTATTGGACAATAGCAACGTTAACTTTTGGGTTAACCAAGTAGTCACCTTGAAGACCTTGACTAATCTCACTTTGAACCTGTTCGAGTGTCTTACCACCAAGTTTAATCACACCCAGATAGGGATAATCGATCACTTCACGATTATCTATTTTCTGTTCCTCAATAGTTAAGTTTTCTTCACCGTACACTTTGATGCTAATAACATCACCAGCGCCGAGTTGATATAAGCCTGTAGCATTAGCACTGACCGAACCAACATAAATACAACTTAATAAAAAGATTTTAAACAGCTTGTTAATCACGTATTCACCTAATATCTTCGTATATTTAGTAAGCAGTCTTACTAATAAAACCTTTAAAAATAGTCAGGAAAATTATTTTTAAATCGAGCCACAATGACCATTGACGAATATAGTTAAGATCATATTCCACACGCTTTTCCATCTTATCTAGAGTATCGGTCTCACCGCGGTAACCATTAATTTGTGCCCAACCTGTAATACCAGGTTTTACCTTATGGCGTAGCATGTATTTATTAACGATTTGTCGGTATTCTTCGTTGTGTGAAACCGCGTGAGGACGAGGACCAACAATCGACATTCGACCCTGCAATACATTGACAAACTGTGGTAGTTCATCCAAAGAAGTGCGGCGAATAAAAGCGCCAAATTTGGTAACTCGAGGGTCCCCTTTGGTTGCCTGTTTCACTGTCTCTCCGTTGTCCATCGCTCGCATAGAGCGGAATTTCCAAACTTTGATTTTCTTGCCATCAATACCATAACGATCTTGCTTGAAAATAACCGGACCAGGAGAAGAGAGCTTCACCCCTATTGAGACAGCAAGCAGAACCGGACTGATCATGAGTAGAATCAAAGAGGAGACAACAATATCTTCTAAGCGCTTGATGAAAGTCGACATACCATAAAATGGCGTATCATGAATGCTCAACGTGGGTACATTACCAACGTTACGCCAGCGCGACTGAATAAGATCATAAGTAAAGAAATCTGGCACGATATAAACACGTGCTGTGCTGTCAGCAAAATAGTTGATAACTTGCTTAATTCTGCCACTTGCTTCCATCGGCAAAGCAACATAAACATGTCGGAAGTTACGCTCTTTTGCCATCGCCAATGCATCATTAATAGAACCACTAATGCGGATAGCACTCATCTCGTGTGATAGACGCTCTTCACTGCGGTCATCAAAAATCCCAACTAGGCGTAGCCCATGTTCTCGTTTTAATTCAATCTCTTTGGCTAAAGCTATTCCCGCTGGGGTTGCGCCAATAATGATGGTTTTCTGTGTGTATGAATCGCCCTTAGCGGTAGAACGAACCTTGGCAGCCAATAAACGATAAAGCGTAAGAACAACTGGTGTCGCGACAAACCAAATAGTGAGCGCAATACGAGAGAAAACATCCGTAATTTTAAAACCGAAAGCGATAACCAAGATAAAACCGATGGAGCAAAGCCATGACAATAATATTGGCGCCAACGTCTGACGTAATGAAGAAACAAACGAAGGGTTATACACCCCTAGAAGTTCAGCCAAAATACCAAAAGAGACCACTGCGATACTGGTGACTAGAACATAATAAATATCCCAGGAACCAACATATAAATAGGATGAAGCGACGATGGTAACAATAATCATGGCGATATCCATTACCCGATAGACACTGATATGTTCATCACCGTGTCTTTTAATTATCCCACTTTCTCTCATGGCTTGTTCCTTGTTTTTTACGTCACTCTATCGACTCACATTTGGAACCTATAAGCAGAGTGATAAAAACTTAACCGTTAACTGACTAGAGCATAGTTTGAATTTTTTCTGGCAAAAAATAACTATAATTATTTCGATAATTAACTTGTTCCACATGATGAGATAGCAATATCTCTCACTTTTGAGATTTGGTAAAAGAAGGTCATTCCAGCTGCCTCAAATTTGAGAATTACCCTCAAATATAACGCTGGAGTTTGATAGCTAAGAGTCGTAATTAGCATTTTGTGGCTACATATTCTTATAACCGCAAACTTTATGATGAGTATTAATCACACACTTATTTACAGCGATGTGGGTGCCATTTACCGCTATGGTCTATTTGGTACAGTTTTTATCGGTTATACAACGTTACCCAGTAGCCAAAATTTGTGGCACCGTCAGCCTATATTTCGCCGATAAATAAGCAAAAAAAAGCCCCTCTAAATTAGAGGGGCAAACATACCATCGCTTATAGTTATAATTTGATGCCAATAATTAGGTTAACCAAAATCACCATTTACGTATCCTTGGGTGCGGTCATCACGAGGCGCACTGAAAATCACATCTGTTGCATCATGTTCAACCAATTCTCCCATCAAGAAGAAAGCGGTACGATCAGAGATTCTGCGCGCTTGTTGCATCGAGTGCGTGACAATAACAATGGTGTAATTTTTCTTAAGTTCTTCCATCAGCTCTTCAATTTTATGGGTTGCAATTGGATCAAGCGCCGAAGTAGGCTCGTCCATTAGAATCACATCCGGTTCCATTGCGATAGTACGAGCAATACATAAACGTTGCTGCTGCCCACCAGAAAGACCAAATGCGTGAGACTTCAGACGGTCTTTCACTTCACTCCATAACGCAGCACTACGTAGGGAGCGCTCAACAACTTCGTCAATATGCTTCTTATCTTTGATCCCTTGCGCTCGAAGACCATACGCGACATTCTCGTAGATACTCATTGGAAATGGGTTTGGTTTTTGGAAAACCATGCCAACTTTAATGCGCAGATCAGCGACATCAATATTGCCATAGATGTCTTCCTCATCCATGGTGAGCTTTCCGGTAATAGTCACACCTTCTATCAAGTCATTCATGCGGTTCAAACAACGAAGCAGTGTTGACTTACCACAACCTGAAGGACCAATAAGCGCCGTGACTTGACGTACAGGGATAGGCAAATTAATCGATTTTAAAGCTTGGTTTTCACCATAAAATAGATCGAGGTTTTCAATATTAAACTTGTTCATCTTGTGATCTCTTAATTCTTAAATTCTGTCTTGATGCAAATGCTTATGTGGCTTAATAGGTAGCGGTATTGAAACGCTTAGCAATCAACTTAGTAAACATGTTGATTAAAAGGACCACTACAATCAGCACAGTTGCGGTACCATAAGCTTGGTTCCATTCTTCAATGGTAAACAGCTCTGTCGTCAATTTGTAAAGGTGTACCGTCAGTGTGCGGCCTGAATCCAAAAGCGAGTCAGGAATTCGCGCCACCATACCCGCAGTCAAAAACACCGGGGCTGATTCACCAATAACACGACCAATACTCAAGATGATCGAAGTTAAGATACCTGGCATTGCACTGGGTAGAATCAAACGCCAGATGGTGTAAATTTTTGAAGAACCTAACGCATATGAACCTTCTCGATAGGTTTGCGGTACTGCCATTAACGCTTCTTCTGTTGTACGAATAATCACTGGTAGAATCAGAATACTTAGTGTCAAAGCGCCCGATAGAATCGAGAAACCCAAGCCTAAAATTGCTACGAAAAAAGTCATACCAAACAGACCGAAAATGATCGATGGAATACCTGCCAGTGATTCTGTACAAAATCGAATCACTTTTACAAGGCGGCTTCCCACCTTCGCATATTCAGTTAAGTAAATCGCCGTCATGATGCCTAATGGTGCTGCGACGGCAATGGAAGCGATAACCATATACAACGTGGAGATGATCATCGGAAAAATACCGTGTTCATCACCCGTGCGAGTGTAGTCATCAGTGATAAATTTCCAATCTACGTGCTGTAACCCATTAGATAAGATGTACCAAATAATCCAAAATAGGAAACCGACTGTTAAAGCGGCGGCGCCCCAGATAAAGCCATTTAAGATGTTATCTTTAAGCTGGCGAGCTTGTTTCAGTTTTATGTAATCCATAGTCATCACCAGTAGTTATTTTGTCTTTTGTCGATTTAGATACAACAAGGCTGCATTCAACATCATGATAAACACCAGCAATACCACACCAGTCGCATACAATGCATTGGCGTGAATGCCACTTGCGTAAGACATTTCAATGGCAATATTCGCGGTAAGTGTTCGCGCTGAGTCCAAAATACCTTGCGGCATAGCTGGTGCATTACCCATAACCATAATAATTGCCATCGTCTCACCAAGAGCGCGACCAATACCTAAAATTACCCCTGTCATAATGCCCGAGCGTGCTGCCGGTACGAGTAACTTAAAAATGGTGTAGATCTTAGAGGCTCCCAGCGCCAATGAACCTTCTTTGTAAGTACGAGGTACCGCACGAATCGACGTTTCCGAAACGGTGATCACCGTTGGCAGAATCATCACGCCCAATACAATAATCCCCGCTAGAACTGTGTTCCCCGCTGGTACGTCAAACACGTTTTGAATAAGTGGAACGATGATAACCAAACCGAAAAAGCCGTAGACAACCGAGGGGATACCAGCAAGCAGCTCAACCGCTGGGCGAACAATGTCGGCTAAACGTTTAGGGGCAATTTCTGCAATAAAAATGGCGGTTAAGACTCCCACCGGAACCCCCACAACGACCGCGCCGAATGTGGATACCATGGAAGCAACTATCATCGTCGCAACACCATACAAAGCAGGTGGCAGCCAATCTTGACCAAATACGATGCTGGAAACACCTACAGCTTGGAATGCTGGAATGGATTCTTTGACAATGAAATAGGCGATTACCGCTAGAGAGATGATCCCTATAGCTGCACTGGTTAGAAATAACCCATGGAAAATGCGCTCTTTCCAATCAATACGTTTCTTCGCACGTAAACCTGGCTTGGTTATTTGAGTCGCTTCAGTGTTCATAAGCTTTTCACTATTTGTTGCGATGGTCATAAATAAATCTCACTAGACTAACGGAATAGGTCAGCTGTGATAGAAAGGGCTCAGTCCAAAGTGGACTGAGCAATTTTGTATTATTCAAATAAATTAGTTTACTGAGATGTAACCATTTTTATTAACTAACGCTTGCGCTTCGTCGGTTACCATCCAGTTGAGGAATTCTTGAGCTTGCGCTGAAGGCTTGCCTTCTTTGTAAAGCACAAGGAAAGGACGCGCAACTTTGTAAGATTGGTTCTTAACGTTATCCACACTTGCTTCTGTGCCATTGATTGACAGCGCATTTACTGAGCTATCGACAGTACCTAGTGAGATATAACCAATTGCGTAAGGATTTGATGCAACCATGGTTTTCAATGCACCATTGCCATTAGCAACTTGTGCACGTTGTGAGATTGCCGACACCTTCATGCCCGAAATTTTCTTCTTAAGTTTCATGATGTCTTCAAACGCACCACGAGTGCCTGATGCCGTATCACGCGTAATCGCTACGATAGGTTTATCTGCGCCACCCACGTCTTTCCAGTTAGTAATTTCACCTTTATAAATCGCGGTTACTTGTTCAGTAGTAAGACCTTGCAGGTCATTTTTAGGGTTAACAACTACCGCGATACCGTCTAGAGCAACCGTTAGCTCTTTAAGTGCTGGCTCTTTCTCTGAATCTTTTAGGTTACGTGAAGACATACCTAAGTCTGCACTACCATTTTTCGCCGCCTTAACACCTGCTGATGAGCCCGGTCCTTGGACTTCAATGAATACGTTTGGATTTGTCTTCATGTATGTTTCTGAGAAAACTTCCATCAGCGGAGTTACACTGCTAGAACCGACTGCTGAGATAGTTTCTTTCGCTAGCGCTGGAGTTACTGTCAGAGTACCTAGTAGTGCAATTGCACCGATAACTGTCTTTTTCATCACAAATTCCTTAATGGCTTGATTGCCGTTGTGTTTTATTCAACGATGCTCACTTTAGGATTGTTATGTGACAGTTGTGTTTCACTTAATTGAAGCCTATATGACAGTTTGCTGACTGATTCACTCAATAGCGCAATGATGAGAACTATGGTTCAGAATCATAAAAGCTAAAAAGCCAGTCAGAAACTCTGACTGGCTTAAGCCCAACTTACGCTGGTTTGCAGGAGCATAAATGTCTGGGGGAGAGACAATTATACTTGGGGAACACATCGTGTTTCATCGTGTCGATTTTAATAATGCCATCGCGCTCAACATTGCATCTTTAGTACTCACATCGACTACTTTCATCTTGCTAAATCGTTCTGGTTCTTTAATCGCGACATCGTGGGCAAAGATCACCACCCTTGCTCTTCTTACGTCTTCTGCGGTAATACGATTATTGATACCGTTGGCACCTTGTGTTTCAACCTTGATTTTCATTCCTAATGAATGAGCCGCTTTCTCGAGCGATTTTGCTGCTAAGAACGTATGTGCAACACCAGAAGGACATGACGTTACGGCTAAAATATCCGCTTCACCCTCGCCTTCTGTTGAGGTAAATGCACGTGTGCGTGACTGCCTCTCATCTTCTTCCGTCACTGTTTTCTTCAACATAATCACAATAACCGCAGTAGTGAGTGCACCCGCAAGCGTACCAACGATGTAACCCAACTTGCCATCAACCACAGGGAGTACAATCCAACCACCCCATGGTGCATGGTTCAAAACATGAAACATAAAACCAATTACATTACCGACAATGCCACCAGCAACAATCGCGGGCAGCACCCGCGCTGGATCGACCGCTGCAAATGGGATCGCACCTTCACTGATACCAATCATGCCCATGATGCCCGCAGCCTTACCCGCTTCGCGTTCATCACGTTTGAATTTTTGGGGTGCCAATAACGTCGCGAGCGCCATACCAAGTGGCGGCGTACAAATTGCAATACCTACCCCGCCCATCAACCAAGGTTGAGTGTTCACTTGAGTTTGGGCAAACAACGTCGCGACTTTGTTGATTGGACCACCCATATCAAATGCCGTCATGGCACCAAGCACCGTACCTAGCATCACTTTGCCAGACCCAGCTAACCCAGCCAGCCATTCATTTAACCCTGTCATCGCATTGGCGATTGGCGCGCCAATTAACCACATAACAGCACCACAAGTTACAAAGGTGCCAATAAGTGGGTAAATGAAAATTGAGCTTAACGAACTCATGCTGTCTGGCAGCTGAATTTTCTTCAACGCGCTAACAGTATAGCCGGCAATAAATCCGACGATAATCGCACCAAGAAAGCCAGTGTTATAATGGCTAACCGCTACCCATGAGCCAATCATTCCTGGGGCCAACCCTGGCTTATCAGCAATGGAATAAGCAATGTAACCACCGAGCACTACAGTAAAAAGCGTGAGTCCAGCAATGCCCATTTGCGCCACATCAGCCAAGAGGCCACTTTCTGGCAAAGCCCCCTGCCCTGACATCATCACCGACAGAGACAGCAACACCCCGCCAGCAACAATAAATGGAATCATGTGTGACGTACCAAAGAGCAAATGTTCTTTGATACGGGCTAATTTTTGTTTACACGGGCTTAGAGGTTCAGGGGCAAAATCAACACTATTCGCATCTTCAAAATCACCACCTTGCGATTCAATATCCATCAGCAGGTCAAGAGCTTGCTGCTCTGATTGCGCCGCTTTAAGCTGAGCGACGAAATCATCTTCAATGAGTTTAGAAGAGACTTGGGCCAACACTTCAATATGATGGTGGTCGTTACCATCTGGTGACGCGAGCATGAAAAAGACATCCGACAGCTCACCGTCCTCAGCGCCATAATCGATACCACTTCGGCTAATGCCAATAGCTACAGCAGGCGCAGCGACTGCACTGCTTTTGGCGTGCGGTATGGCGATGCCTTCTTCAAATCCAGTATTGCCAATTTGTTCACGCTTCCAGATGTCGAGCAAGAACTGATCTTTATCGGCTAATTTCCCGGTACCATCGAGTATATCGACCAGCTCGGATAGCACCTCTTCTTTGCTTTGTGCTTTTAGATCTAAACAGATGGTGGTTGTATCAATTAGGGTGGTTATATCCATTTTTCATTTACCTAATACTTGACCATTCACGCCCGTAGATTTGTCTGAAAACTCTATGCTCAAGTCACCTTGAGTTGCTTGGGTATATCCATAGGTTAACCAGACAGACGACTGCACGATATAGTACGAAACGAGCATTAACTGGAGTAATGTAACACAGCTTTTAAACTGTGATAGAGCTCTTACCTTTATTGGTTTTAGATCAAGGCTTTCAAACGCTGATATGCTAGTATCCTGCCCAAAATAAAAGCCGAGAGTCATGATGAAAATTGTAGCGGTGACAGCGTGCCCAACCGGCATTGCGCATACTTATATGGCAGCCGATGCGCTGGTAAAAGCGGCACCAAAATTCAATGTTCAAATCAAAGTCGAAACACAAGGCGCGATGGGAATTGAGAACCCATTAACTCCCCATGATATTGCCCAAGCCGATAAAGTGCTGATTGTCTCTGATATCGATATTGAACAAGCCACTCGTTTCGAAGGAACCAATAAGGTTCATATCCCAATTGAAGACGTTCTTCTTAACGTAGAAAAAGTTTTCCTTGTTCATTGCCGCTAAGCACTTAACAAGATGAATGAATATCAAATTACCTTTTTAGTCGACGATGCGAGTAGCAGTGCCCATATTGCGCAGCCTCTTTGTCGCCTAGCGAAAAAATTTAGAAGCTCCTTGCACATCATCAATATCACACAAGACCGCAGTGCCATGCTGACTAAGTCGTCTGCCATGCTGCGTGTTGGTTTACAACAAGGTGATATTTGCCAAATTACTGCTACCGGTATTGATGCTGAACTCGCTTGTTTTGTACTCAAAGATGTTATCGCCGAGCACTTTAGCTTAATTGGTGCGCACATCAACTATCAGTTTTCTAGCCAACTAGCCGAGCGATTACCTCAAATTTGCCCCCCTTGCGAGATTCAATGGCATTATGCAAAAGCCCAAACGGAGCTGACCAAATTTGAATGTCTAAAAGGTCTCGCTCAATTAATATACCCAAAACATCCTGATGAACTTATCCTTGCATTTGTCAAACGAGAAGAACGCTCATCAACCTGTGTGACACCTGGCATTGCCCTGCCACACGTGATGTTTGCCGATGTCAGTGAGATTTCCATTGCGGTGATCAGCAATGACAACGCCATCGATTGGGCATCTAAGATGGGGCAAGTTCACCTCGCAATTGCGTTAGTTATGCCTCAATCTCCAAATCGTGAGCAGATTGTGGCCGCTACCAATCTAACCCGTAATCTACTAACCGGTCAGATAGCACAACGGCTATTACTGACCCGCAGCAGTGTCGACCTACAAGCCTTGCTTATGTACGCAATGTCGCGCTTACTGGCGTGACACTGTTACTCATCAAACCTCAAAATCATCAAATTGAACCGCGATATTCCGTTGGTGTTCGCCCTGTTCTATTTTTGAATACGCGACAGAAATAATTCACATCTTTAAAGCCACAGCGAATAGCAACCTCATTGAGTTTGAAATTGTATTTTTTGAGCATAAACTTGGCTCGGTCTACCCTCACCCAAGTAATATAATCAGCCAATGTCATATGGCCTTGCTGGCGAAATAGACGAGAGAGATGGTTAGAGGAAATACTAAAGCGAGCCGCAATGCTATCGCGAGTGATTTGACGATGGAAATTCTCTTGAATATAGATACAAATACCTTGGTAAAGATCTTGTACCCGGCTATGTGATTGCTCTACCGGCTGATCAAGCATGGTTTTGCTATATTGCAATAAAGCTTGCAGTAACAGCTCATCCATCGGCTTCTTATGGCTTTCACGCGCTAATGAACTCAATGCTTCCAATATATTATCAATAGCGAACCCAGAACGAGTTTGAATACTGTGTTTTTGAATATCATAAAAACCCGTCTCACCTTTACGTTTACTCACCAAACTTAAGCCAAGCTGCCTACGTCCAAACAGCATGCTTAGTACTGAACAATTGGTATCCCAATCGGGCTTATTCCAACAGTTTGGTGGAATGAAAATCGCATCGCCAGGTTGGGCAGTAATTTGAGCCACTTTGCGTTCATGATCTTCAATCTCATTGATATATTCGCCATCTAACACCAACTCTAGACGAGGAAAGTTGACCTGATAACTGCATTCAGGCGGCGTATGAAAATCACCCGCGAACCAGATATTGTGAAAGGGTTCTCGTTCACTTAAAACTGAAGAAATCAAATCATGAAAAATCATTCTGCTTACTCTAACAATGCACGCTTGGTGCTATAAAAACAGGTATACATGGCTCCATTGCAATACGCCACAGTGCCAATTCACACTTCAAAAATAAGGTTACAATAGTTTAGTAAATGCACCAAAAATCCAGTCAAACTAGTCACCAACCAGCTGTAACCACACGAATTATAACGCCTAATAAAAACATCCGTTTTGAACAATAAGATACAACAAGTTACATACATGCTAACTGAGCACTTAATAACGATCAATATCACACTCTAGGAATAGGGTTACAAATATCCAGTAAATGTTATCTATCTTCACTTCATCACTTTTATAAAACAGCCCACACTTCCCCTTAATTAAAGAAAATGAAACTGAAGGGGTGTGAGATGATCACAAAACTTATTAATCAAAATTTGATTACGCTTGATCTAAACGCAAACTCTAAAGAAGAGGTCTTCCACGAGCTGATTGAAATCCTTTATGCTCAAGGTCGCATTGCAGATAAAGCACAATTTCTTGCTGACATTAAAGCTCGTGAAGAATTAGGTAACACTGGGTTCGAAGAAGGTATCGCTATACCCCACGCCAAAAGCGCCGCTGTGATTGAACCTGCTGTGGTAATTGGTGTAAGCCGTACAGGCATTGAATATGGCGCTGAAGATGGCTTGCCATCAAACCTATTCTTTATGATCGCTTCCCCTGATGGTGGCGACAACCACCATATTGAAGTACTTGCCGAGCTATCGTCGAAATTAATCGAAGATGGTTTTATTGAGCGTTTCTTGGCTGCACAAAATAACCAACAAGCGCTTGAGCTATTGCTTGAAAAACAACAAGAGCCAACAACAATCGCGGCATCTTCAGAAACAAAAGGATTTATCATCGGTGTGACCGGTTGCCCAGCAGGTGTTGCGCATACTTATTTAGCAGCAGAAGCGCTAGAGAAAGGCGCGGCTGAACTGGGTTACCAAATCAAAGTAGAAACTAACGGATCTATTGGCGTAAAAAATAGCCCGACAGATGAAGAAATTGCTCGTGCAGATGCCATTATTGTTGCTTGTGACAAACAAGTTGATATGGCGCGTTTTGCGGGTAAAAAATTGGTTGAAACAAACGTAAAAGCCCCTATTCGCAACGCAAAAGGACTGATTAACGAGGCGTTAAACGCGCCAACTTACCAAGCCAATACCACACAAAGCAGCCAATCAAACAGTGAGAAAGCGTCTCAAACACGCTCAGACCTTTACCGCTACCTGATGAATGGCGTATCTCATATGATCCCATTCGTCGTAACTGGTGGTCTATTGATTGCGCTCGCTTTAGCCATTGGTGGGGAGCCAACAGAAGCTGGCATGGCGATCCCTGCGGGGAGTATGTGGAACCAAATCTTAGAAGTGGGTGTGGTTGCCTTTACATTGATGATCCCTATTCTATCGGGTTACATTGCCTATGCCATTGCTGACCGCCCAGGTCTTGCTCCAGGCTTGATCGGTGGCTGGATTGCTAACAATGGTTCATTCTATGGTGCAGAAGCGGGTACTGGCTTTATCGGCGCTATTATCGCTGGTCTACTCGTTGGTTACTTTGTTAAATGGGTAACCTCGATTAACTACCACAAGTTTATTCAACCACTTGTGCCTATTATGATTGCACCAATCACAGGCTCGCTATTTATTGCCGGTCTATTCATTTTTGTTATTGGCGCACCAATCGCAAGCCTAATGGATGGTCTGACTGCCATGCTGACAAGCCTAAGTACTGGTAACGTCGTATTACTGGGCATCGTACTCGGTGGTATGGCAGGCTTTGACATGGGTGGTCCATTTAACAAAGTGGCATTCCTATTCTCAGTGGGCATGATTGCAAGTGGTCAAACTCAGTTTATGGGTGCCATGGCATGTGCCATTCCTGTTGCGCCACTTGGCATGGCAATGGCGACGGTATTAGGTCGTAAACTTGACCTGTTCGAATCGTCTGAAATTGAAGCAGGTAAAGCCTCGGGTGCAATGGGCTTAGTGGGTATCTCTGAGGGTGCCATTCCATTTGCCGCGCAAGACCCTATGTCTGTAATCCCAGCGAACGTACTTGGCTCAATGGTCGCTGCGGTAATGGCATTCTCTTTCGGTATCACTAACAGTGTGGCGCATGGTGGTCCAGTTGTTGCTCTACTTGGTGCAATGAACTTCCCACTACTTGCACTTCTTTCTATGGCAGTTGGTGCGAGTGTGACAGCTGTTACCTGTGTCACTCTTAAGAAAATCCGTAAAGCGAAACAAATTGCAGCGATTGCATAACTCGCTATAAACTCACAGTGCCTAAGCAATTTTGCTTGGGCGCTGTTGCATTACAAGCTTGCATATTTATGGTGACAATGATGTCTGATACTCTTATCAAAAATAATCAAACCCTACAGTCAGTATTCTTCCCGATGACCAATGTCATCCAAAATTACGCTTGGGGTAGCACTACCTCTGTTAACCAACTTTTTGGTATTGAAAACCCAACCGGAGAGCCTCAGGCTGAGATCTGGATGGGGGCACATGCAAATGGCTGCTCAGTTGTAGAAACCAATGGTCAAACAACCAAGCTTTCGCAACTCATCGAAGAAAACCTAAGCCAAGTACTAAGCGAAAGAGTGGCAAATCGTTTTGGCGAATTGCCGTACCTATTTAAAGTGCTTGCCGCAGAAAAAGCACTCTCTATCCAAGTTCATCCAAACAAACAACAAGCTGAAAATGGTTTTGCACTTGAAGAGCAACAAGGTATTGCACACTCTGCTGGCAATCGTAATTACAAAGATCCAAATCACAAGCCTGAACTGGTTTACGCACTAACCTCGTACCAAGCGATGAATGGCTTCCGCCCGATCAAAGAAATTATTAACAACTTTGAGCGTCTTGAAATTGCAGAGCTAACACCTTTAGTAAACGACCTTAGTGACAACCAGAATTCAGAAGGTCTTGCTCACTTCTTCTCTGGTTTACTTTCACTAGAGGGTGAACAAAAAGAGATGGCACTCGCGGCTTTCCTTGCTCAAGCTAACGCTTCTAATGACCCTTTGCTGGTATTAATTTCTGAGCTAGAAACACAATACCCGGGTGACATTGGTTTGTTTGCACCACTGATGCTTAATGTTCTCACTCTTGAGCCCGGGCAAGCGATGTTCCTAGATGCCGAAACGCCACACGCATACATTAAAGGCACTGGGCTTGAAATCATGGCAAACTCAGACAACGTGCTTCGCGCAGGCTTAACACCGAAATATATGGATATCGACGAGCTGGTCGCTTGTACTATTTTCGAAGAAAAACCATTCGATACGCTACTGCTTGAACCAAACGTAAATGATGGTGTACTGGAATACCCTATCCCAGTAGAAGACTTTAAATTTGCCATCATTCCAAGCTCTACTGATCGCATGATTGAGATCGACAGTGCAGAGATCTTGCTACCACTTGATGGCTCAATGACACTAACTCACAGCAATGGCCAAAGCTGTGTGATTGAAAAAGGTCAGTCTGTATTTGTGCCTGCTTACGCACAAAGCTATACCCTAGAGAGCCAAGGTCGCGTAGCGCGCGCTTACAGCTAATTCTAGTAACTTTTTAAGTATTTTAAGCCCTGCCATGCGGGGCTTTTGTTTGGGTTAATTTCTCAATCTTCAAATTAGGGATCACGCTAAACAAAGGGAAGTTCCAACACACTTCTACCCCCACACGGTTTAGATTTTAGACCCAACCACATGCTCTTTATGTGAGTTCTTGTCACTAAAATTAATCTGAAACATCATTGTCATTTTTACATTTAGTTTAACCAAAGCAGCATAACTCTCTCATTCTAAACAACTCTACCTTTAAAAATATCAATTCATTGCCTACGTTGGTGGTATGACCACTATTCGGAAGCCACTATGCCAACACAACCTCGTATTACCTGCGAAGTCGATGAAAACCAAATCGCTATTGTTACGTTAAATCGCCCCGATAAGCTCAACGCTATTGATATGGAAATGTTCCGACAAGTAAATAGGTTAACCAAAAAACTTAAAAAAGACCGACTAATTAGGGCTGTTATTGTACAAGGTGCTGGCAGTGATTTTTGCTCAGGTTTAGATGTAAAATCATTATTGACGAACAAAGTGGATGCTCTCAAATTATTGTTCAAATGGTGGCCGACAATGCCAAATAGTGCGCAACGTTTCTCGTTGGGCTGGCGTGCCATCCCCTGCCCTGTGATCTTTGCTATTCATGGTCGTTGTTGGGGGGGAGGTTTACAATTAGCGAGCGG
>ERZ794982.140-NODE-140-length-23895-cov-4.126762_pt1 | contig 23895 bp, 18 predicted proteins | sample MGYA00433071_ERZ794982 | MGnify/ENA primary metagenome ERZ794982 (study PRJEB30140, sample SAMN00862574) | bioreactor metagenome | study: EMG produced TPA metagenomics assembly of the Bioreactor inoculated with sediment Metagenome (bioreactor metagenome)...
CTTCGGTAGGTTAATCTAGCCAAATGTTAACATTTGGTTAATAACCACTCTCCTGCAGTCTTCATCGGAACAATTACTCATATAGCGAGTAAATGCTAGTCATTAGCACTGGCGCTAACGACGGTAGAACTTTATCATTTTTTTTGAACAATTCAACAGATTTTTACAAGTTGAAATGCTGGCAACGTACGGCACGCTTGACTTGGGTGAAAAATCACCAAAGATTGCCCGGCGGAAAAGCAATTGTAGGGGAGGGGTGAAATGAAAAGCGCCCCAAGAAGGAGCGCTTTGTTGTGACTTGATTGGTATTAAACGCGATTAGAAGTAGTTTGCGTCTAATAGTTCGCTAGCTTCTACTGAGCTAACTTCTTCACGTGCTTCTAGCCATGCAACAACTTGAGCTTTTTGCTCTTCAGAAACGTTTTTGTAACGCTCAGATACACAGATAAAGCCTTCAAAAATCTCAAGACCGCCACCACCAAAACATAGACCTAGGCTGTCGATGTAGTCGATAAATTCATCAACGAATACGTCGTAACGGTCGAAGTCTGCAATGTTCGTTTTGCAGCTTACTTCAAAACCTAGCATTGCGAATTCGCCTAGGTACATTTTCTTTAAGATACGACGTTTTTTGTTTTCTTGTTTAAATGGTTTCATGTTTCTGCCTCGAATAATTAGGACGATTGTTTATACCCTAAATATTGTCTTGACCCAAATATAATGCCAGTTAAATTGATTAATTGTTTGGATATTAATCAATGTTGTTGCTGTTGGTGGGGTTAAGCTATATTTAACGCGATAAAACAACCTCACGCTGACCTTTTATGGAAAAAAATGGTATAAAAGAGAAGTTTAGAATCCTGCTAAATTAGGATGCCGGGCGTAGAGTCTGCTAAGGAGAGGTTATGACAAGATTGATTGCCATTGTATTTCTTATTGCTATTGCGTTTGTGTTGGTTCGTTACCGAACAAGCGAAAAATTGCAAAAGTACGTTGTTATAACCTTAGTGTCAGGTTTCTTAATCTATACCGCGAGCATCATGATTACAGAACTTATGCGCTAGATGAGTAGGAGCCAAAAGTGAATAAAACGACTGATATAGATAATAGTGAAGATGACGTAGTCGTGATCGAAGAGCGTGATAAACGCAGCTATCTCTATATCGCTATTGCTGGTGTATTAGGTCTCGCTCTGGGTGGGATCATAGGTTCATCACTGACTGCAAGCAAATGGCAGACAACTTACGTTGAGTTGCAGCAACAATACCAAGCTATTCAACAAGAGAAGAAACAACTGGTAGTTACGGTAGAAAAGCGCGTGGCTAACGTCGACTCTGAAGTGGAACAAAAGCTACAAGCTAAAATTGAGCAACTGCAACGAAATCATCAAACTGAAGTTGAGGAGTTGAATAAGCAAATTGTCTTGCTGGAAAGCCACAATACCAGTTTGAACCAGACAATCGAATCACAAAAGAGTGATTTGAATGTGGCCGAGCAACAAAATAGTCAGTTGAATCAGCAAGCAGATATGCAGGTAAGCCTGCTCGAGCGCTCACGTGAACTATTTCAACGAGAATTGAAGGTAAAACAAGAACTGGAGGCTCTCTCAAAAGAGCTGACAGAGTTAGAACCTAAGTTGAAATCGCTGAAAAAAGATTGTAACGCTTATCTTGATGGCACATCTTGGGATGCAAAATCGGATTCGTGTGATAAACAAGATGAAGCAAGCTCACGCATAAGCCAAATCAATCAGATGATGCGTGTACATCAAATGGATCTTGAGCAGATCCAAGCTATCTCGGAACGATTGGGTTTAGAATAATCGTTTGGAATGAGCAGTTGTATTCGTAAAGATGGTTGCTATTGAATATAAAAATCCCGGCGCAGTGAATAAACTGACGCCGGGATTTTTGTATTCGTCGAACGTTTCGTTGAATTAGAACTTGAAACGAGCCGAGAACATCAACGAGTCGCCGTAGAACTCATTAAAACGTGCTTCGCCACCTAGAGAGAATAGCTCAGTTGCATGGAAGCGAGCGTATGCTGATGCAATCCATTCTTCATTGTCGTCGATTGATGTGTAACCGCCTTTACCGCCCACTTCTAGTTGTGGACCAAGCCATTGGCGAACGCCAAGGTTTAGTTCCATACCAGATTCAGTACCTGACCAATCGCTATCAACCATACGGAAAAGGATTTCACCTGTTAGGTCTGCCCAGTTGTTGATTGGAGCATGGAAACCCACACCCATAGCTGAATCGAAATCACCAGAAAATTCAGAGTCAATACGAGCAACAGCGTGTGCGTTAGGGTGGATAGATTTGCTCATACCTGCACCGAAAGTACCAGGGCTAGCACCAATACGGGCTTCAAGGTAATCGTAGCTAAAGTTGCTCATAATTGATGGACTGTTAGGGTCTGACATAGCAAAAGACTGACCAGATACAAGCACTAGTGCTGCAGCTAAGATTGTTTTACGCATAATGGAGATGAACCTTTAAGTTATTAAATCCGTGTTTGGGCGACAATGTTACCCTTTATACCTCGTGCATATTACTGATTGTTGAACAGCAGCACTAGGCAAAAATGTCATTGTTTTGTCGATAATTTTATTTTAAGCAAAATACATGCCGTTCTCGATGGTAAAAGTGTGCAGCTATTCACCAAAACTGATGCGATTATCCGCGATTGCGTTGAATATCTTCTCAGTGTCGAGGACTTGAGCCCATGGCATAAGCTCAGGTTCGTTTTCTATCATGTACTGAGTTAATAGCTCTTTGGCAGTTAAACGTATTTGCTCACCACCCCAAGGCTTAGACAGATAAAAATCGAGGCTGGCATGGTTTATCGCCTCCACGGTGTCTTCTAACCCCGCTTGACCTGTTAGTAGCAGCTTTTTGGATTTCGCTGTCAATTTATCGTCATGCAATTCAATTAAGAAACTGATACCTGTTTGCTCTGGCATGATGTGGTCACACAAGATCAGAGCCAGCTGGGTGCCTTCGGCTTGAGCATCGGCAATGATCTCTTTGGCTTCTGCAACGGACTGCGCGCCTTCCAATAAAAAGTGCTCCTCAAAACAGTCGAGATCTTGAATAACACTGTCTAATACTTCTCGTTCATCGTCGACACATAGAATGAGGTACTTGTTCATCGTTTATTCCTCGCTGTTGTTGGGTTGTTCAGTAATCGGTAGCCAAACCGACATTTGTGTATATTCATTTATGCTTGAGCTCACTTCAATGATGCCACCATGTTGTTGAATGATCTGCTGGCAAACCGACAAACCGATACCTAGCCCAAAGTTTCCTTCCTTTTTGGTGGTGAAGTTGAGGGTGAAAACTTGTTGTTGAAGCTCTGCAGAAATGCCATGACCATTGTCTTTAATCTCAACTACGACCCAGCGTTTATTCTCTTTGTTGGCACGGCGAGTTGTAATCGTGAGCTTGCCATGTGTTGGAAACGCGTCGATCGCGTTAGAAATGAGGTTTGTCCATACTTGTTGCAAGGCGATGGGTAAGCAGTTTACGAGAGGGAGTTCAGCATAGTGCTTTTCTACCTGATGAATCTTGAGCTTGTTTTCGAAGATCACTAAGGTATCTTCGATGCCTTCATGGATATTGACGTAGTGAAAGGTTTCATCGTCTTGGCGCGCATAGCCTTTGAGGCTTTTTACCATATCGGCAATACGCTGTGCACACACGTTGATTGAGCGCAGTGTCGCACCAGCGACGTGAAAATTCTCTAGCTCGTTAAGCTCATCATTCACCGTATTTGGGTGAGAACGAGTTTTCTTAAGCCACATTTCATCGTCATTTAAGCCTAAGCGAACCAGTTTTTTCGCCAACCGCCGGTCTCCGATGACTTGCTCTACCGCTTTGGCTTTTTGTCGTTCATCGGCGGTTGAGTTTGGTCGCGATGATAAGGCGCGGGTTAAAATATGGCTGGTGAGCTCTGGTGAGCATTTGCCGTCGCTATTCACCAGTTGCAAGATGTTATCAGTTAAGGTTTCCGTACCACGCAAAATGGCGGCAATTGGGTTGTTTAGCTCATGAGCCACGCCGGCGACAAGTTGCCCAAGCATGGCCATTTTTTCACTTTCAATCAGTTGGTGATGAGCGAATTCAAGTGATTCCAACGTTTTTTGCAGTTCCAACTTTGTGTTGATATTACGTTGTAAGCGGCGGTTAAAGTGGCGCAGTAATAGGTTGGTAAACAGGGGTAATAATGCGGTATCGGAATACATCACCGAGCTAAACACTTCCCGGTCGAGCTTGATGACATCGGTGTTTGTTAAGGTGATAGCGGTGGAAAAAGAAGGTTCACCGGTGACAAATGACATGCCGCCCACCAAGTTGCCTTTGGTGTGTCGAACCACCTCCCGCTGCATGCCAAGCTCATCTTTCTTATACAGCGCAACCTCACCAGAAATAATAAACCAAAGAAAATTGTTATCTTCACCTTCAATGGTTAACAGATGATCGCTTGAGTAATGGCGGATAGCTTGAGCTTCATCCTCATTGGCAAAGAACTGTTTAAGCGCGTTGATCACTTGCTCAGCTAAATCACTGTCTGACATTTTGTGGTGATCGGTAATAAAGCCCGCTTGATAGCTACGCATTTTTTGGTCGATGTGTGCACGTAGCAATCTCTGCTGATCAAGCACTAATCCGTATGAGAGTAGGTTTTCTTTATCCTCGTCTATAACAAAGTTACTGAGCTCATTCTGTGCCGTTTTGTAAACAAGGCTATCTTGCAACGGTTTGGTCAGACAGTGATCCAACCGCCCTTCATTGACGGCGGTAAGAATGGCTTGAATGTCTTGACCACAGCTAATCAACACTTTTCTAGCGCGTTGTGTCAGTGGCGATTTATCGAGCTGGATCAGAAAGTCGGCACCATTGAAATTTTCATGGTGGCTAGCAATAACGAGCGCAACGGGTTGATTGCGATCTAGGCAGAACTGCAAAGATGCATGTGCCTCCTCTATGGTATCGGCACAATGAATGTCGAATTTTGAGGCAAAGCTGCTGAGTTCCTTTCGTAACTGCTCAATGCTCACTGGGTTATTATCGAGACAGAGCAGGGCATATTGATTCAATGTGTCCTCCAACCTTTTGTCTTGCCAGACCGATAGGCTACCAAGAAAATACAAAAAGTGCTGAGAGCTGAGTTATATAAATTCTGAACAAACAACAAATCCGCCAATACTCTGATTTATCGCAAGCTTTTTTAGTGTAGACTTTAATGCAACGCGGCTTTGAATCATTCGCTCAGCGAGAGATATTGATGCAAACGCTATACTTGTGAGAAGACGGATACTTAAAGAATGAGTTCGATGGTACAACTTAAAAAAATTGCTGCTATTGGTGGCGCGGTGTCTTTGGCATTATGTTGGCCGCTCGCGGTTGGTCAAATTGGTCAAAACGTCATTGAAGATAGCGTTGCAGAACTAAACTCTGATGCGCTAACCGCTGAGATTGTGAGTTACGATCGTGGATACCTTTCTTCAACGGTAACGACCCGTTATGTGGTGACTGACCCTGTTATGGCGGCTCAACTTGAAGCGGATGGTGTTCCGGCTGAAATTATCGTTGATAGTGAAATTAAACACGGTTTAATCAGTTTATCTGCCGATTCGGTGATGAAGAATTGGACAGAAATTCCTCTGACTTTGCATACTGTCACTCAACTGAACGGTAATACAGACTTTGAATTCAAACTCGATAACTGGCATCAAGTGACAGAAGGTGAAGCCGGCGCAATGATGCTGGTCACCCCATCAACTTTAAAAGGTCATGCGACGGTACTTGGTCAAGTCGATTATGAGTTAAATGTCCCATCGATAGAGGTGGACTTCAACAGTGGTGAGAAGCTATTAGTTGAAAACGTGGTTGGACAAGGCAGTGGCAAAAAGGTCAACAGCTTCTGGATTGGCAATCAAGTGATGAAGATTGAGCATATGTCGGTGTTTGATACTCAGCAAACACCGCAGTTTAGTTTGGAAAATGGTGAGTACGTATATTCTGCTGAGTATGCAGAAGCAACAGAGCGTGTTGCAAGCAAGCACACGGTAAGTGTTGGTGAAGTCACCGTTGAACAAGAGAGCTTGGAAAACCTAGAAATTGACTTCGCTTTTGGTGATTTAGATGCGGCTTCGTTTGAACAGTTAGTGACTCTATATCAAAACTCGCCAATGTTAACCGCACAAGATCTACAAGCGATGATTCCGCCTTTAGATAATTTGTTTTCAAAAGGTTTTTATCTCTCTAGCGATAATATCGCGATGAACATCGGTGGTGGAGAATTTACTTCACAATGGAAGCTGGTGGTTCCTCAGGGAACAAACAATATTTCACAAGACCCAATGAAAGTGATGCCTGCACTAGAAGGTCACTTCAACTCGTTTATTTCTAATGCTTTGGTTGAACAGTACCCGGCAATTAAGCAGACGATTGATGAAGGATTAATTATGGAATTTGTTAAGCAAACAGACCAAGGCTATCAAGTTAAAGCTGAAATCAAAGAAGGCAATATTGTCTTTGAAGGTGGACAGAAAGTGCCGCTAATGAGCTTATTACTTCCTTTTATGATGTAGCTTACAGATTACTCGGTATAAAGATTTTTACACGCCCAAGATAATAGAGGTCTAAAGACCTCTTTTGTCACTTTTTCTATCCGGGAAAAAGTGGTATTAATGACATTAGCCTATATAAAACATGAGCAAGGAAAGAAACTGTGGACAACGTTTTTAACTTTAGCGCCGGACCTGCGGCTTTACCGAAAGCGGTAATGGAGCAAGCCCAGTCGGAATTGGTTAACTGGAATGGCTTAGGTACTTCGGTGATGGAAATCAGCCACCGTGGTAAAGAGTTTATCCAAGTAGCCTCACAAGCAGAGCAAGATTTACGTGATCTGCTGTCTATCCCAGATAACTACAAAGTACTATTCTGTCACGGTGGAGCACGTGCTCAATTTGCTGCGATTCCAATGAACTTGCTAGGCAGCCATACCAAAGCTACTTACATTGATGCGGGTTACTGGGCTGAAAGCGCGATTGATGAAGCGCAGAAATATTGCCAAGTAGACGTATTTAATGCGAAAACCGAGATTGATGGCAAAGTTGCGGTAAAACCAACGAGTGAATGGCAAGTCGCAGATGATGCTGCCTATGTACACTTCTGCCCAAATGAAACCATCGACGGCGTTGAAATTGCAGAAATGCCGCAGACAGACAAACCGATTGTGGCTGATATGTCATCAAACATTCTTTCTCGTCAAATTGATGTGTCAAAGTATGGTTTGATTTATGCGGGTGCACAGAAAAACATTGGTCCTTCAGGTCTTTGTATTGTGATTGTTCGTGATGACCTACTTGATCTTGCCAGTGATATCTTACCAAGCTTCTTGAATTACAAGATCTTGGCAGAAAAAGACTCAATGTTTAATACACCACCTACGTTTGCTTGGTACTTGTCAGGTTTAGTCTTCAAATGGCTAAAAGAGCAGGGCGGTGTTGCTGCAATGGAACAAGTAAACCGAGAGAAAGCCGCGCTTATTTACAACTACGTAGATAGCTCTGACTTTTACCGCAACAATATTCACCCAGACAACCGTTCGCGCATGAATGTGCCTTTCCAGCTAGCGAAACCAGAGTTAGATGAGCTGTTTCTACAGCAAGCAGAGGCGCGAGGTTTGGTGGCATTGAAAGGTCACCGAGCTGTCGGTGGTATGCGAGCATCAATGTACAACGCAATGCCACTGGAAGGCGTACAAGCGTTGGTTGATTTCATGCGTGAGTTTGAAGCGGCAAACGCCTAGTTTACTGAGGTAAAGCTTAACAAAAACCGGCTAAATAGCCGGTTTTTTTGTTTTTCGATGCTGCGGTTTTTCTACTGCCAATATCGGCGTTTGGTGAACTTATAAACTAAACTTATTACCAATCTGCAAACCGCTCTGTTGGTTAGTGGAAAGTTGACGCGGATGTCATTAGCCTAATTCAACAGTTGGTTTCGGTCCCATCGTCTATTGGGCTATGCGCCTAAACTACGATAGCTGCAACTACTAAGAATGAAATTTATGCTTTTGCATTAGATGGTTGTTGTAAATGTTTAGAAGCGTAGATTGTATCCATCAGATGAATAAGAATAATTTAGGAAATCATTATGAGCGATATACAACAAGATACTACTCAAATAACGCCTCAAACACTGCTCTCTAAAGGCTGGAAATGGTTTGCTATCGTCGGTGTGTTGATCTCGATTGCTGGCTTTGGGGCAATGAGTCTCCCTGTTATGGCGGGTGTGACAATTACGACGATCGTTGGTGGACTATTCTTGTTTAGTGGTTTGGTACAGGCTTACCACACCTTCAGTATTAAAGCGTGGAAAGAGAAAACTTGGTATGTGTTAAGCGCGATACTTTACATCTTCGGTGGTCTTTTTATCCTATTTAACCCATTTGCAGGGTTGATCACGATGACTATGTTGATGGTTGTTGTGATGATGTTTAATGGCGCAACTCGTATGATCTTTGGTTTTCGTAGTCGCTCGCTTCCTGGCAGTAACTGGATCATTTTTAGTGGGTTAGTTTCGCTGCTTATCGGTGGTTATTTCTTCACTTTATTGGAAGACCCGTCTTTCTCGCTTTCATTACTTGGCACGTTTGTCGGTGTTTCACTACTGATCGAAGGTATCAGCTTTATTTTCCTTGGCTTACAAATGAAAAAAGCAGCGGAATAATAACAACGGATAAAAACAGCCCTCAAAGATTTGGTCTTTGAGGGCTGTTTTTATAAGCTTTGAGTTCTTAGTTATTTTAATCAGTAGATAAAAACTTACACTTTAAAGTACTTTAGCTGTTCACTTAGATGCTCTGCTGAATGTGCCATCTCTTGGCTATCAATTGCCAGTGATTGTGATGCCTGCAGTATTTCATTCGCTGATAGGTGAACACTGGAGACATTTTGATTCATCTCTGTTGCCACGGTACTTTGTTGCTCAGACGCTGCGGCAATTTGAGCCACCATATCGTTCGCTTTTTGCATTTCATTGACTATCACATTGAGTTGATCGCGAGTTTCATCAGAAGCTTGAACACTTTGGCTTACTTTCTCATAACTACTTTGCATAGCGGTAAAAGTTTTCTCTGCTTGTTCGGTCAACTTTTCAATAGTGTGTTGCACTTCATCGGTCGAATTTTGAGTACGACTTGCTAGGTTACGCACTTCTTCTGCTACTACGGCAAACCCACGACCTTGTTCACCTGCTCGCGCTGCTTCAATTGCCGCATTGAGTGCCAGTAGGTTAGTTTGATCGGAGATATCTCGAATGACGTCAACCACGTTGCTGATTTCATTTACGCCAGTTTGCAGCTCTTTAATCAATTCATTGGCTGTTGAGGTATTTTGAGCCACTTCTAAAATAGCCTGAGAAGTGCGCTCCATTGCGTGATCGTTGAGATGGGCGTGTTCTGTTACTTTATTCGTACTCACGGAGGTGTTTTCCGCATTGGTTGCCACATCTGAAATGGTTACACTCATTTCAGTCATTGCTGTTGAGAGCATTTCCAGCTGAGCGTGTTGAGAGTTTACACTGGTAGCGGCTTCTTCACTGGCTTGCGCGATGTGGCTTGCCATATCGCTTGAATTTGATGCGGAGTGGTGGGCGGTACTTAATGTATCTTGTAGCTTATCAAGCATGTCGTCGAGTTGGACGCTCATCTTCCCCAGTTCATCCTTACGTGACATGTTCATTCGTGAACGAAGGTCACCTTGTGCTATTTTCCGTGTGTTATCGATAAGCCTATTCAGCGGAATAATAATATTGTTGGAGATAGTAAAGCCCATCGCGAACAATATCGCAGACAGAATGGTGGCAATAATCGCTTGTTTAATGGCTAAGTCGTAGAATGCCTCTTGAATGTCGGCGACCAAAATGCCCGAGCCTACAATCCATTTCCATTCAGGTACAAGCTGAACATACGAAATCTTGTCTTTTAGTTGACCTTGTGGGCTTTTCCATTGGTAGTCTAAAAAGCCTTTTTGCTCCGGTGTTTTGGAAATTGAAACCATTTCGCGCCAATGAAACTTACCCGCACCATCTTTGAAATTGTTGGCACTTTTGCCATTTAAGTTTGGTTTAAGTGGATGCATCACAACTTGTAATTGTTGATTTAAAATCCAAAAATAGTTGGTATCGTCATAACGTAAAGCCTGAATGGCTTGCAGGGCTTGTTGTTGAGCTTGTTCATTACCTAAAGTATCGCGTTGATTGTAGTAATAGTGTGCAAGATTGACTGCCGTTTCAACTTGAGCGCTGAGCTTATCTTTACGCTCTTGTAGGGAGGCGTTTTTCTGTTGCAGCAAGTTAAATAAGCACGCCATAGCGATGAGGAAGATAGACAAGATGACAATGGAGGCAAGCTTGTATCGAATTTTTAGATTGCTTAGTTTCATTATTGGCCGACTTTGACATTGTTAAATTATTTTTAGTTGGCGATACTCTAGCAATTTATTTTTAAACACAAATGACACATGTCATAAAACAAATTTCATACATTGGTTACATTTAAATAGGCGGAATTTAGTCATACTATTGGATGAACTACGCTTTAATAGTTGAAGCAGAATAGGGTAAATTGCGAGTCAGTTTAATGATAAAGCAATGTAATGCAGAGATATTGACGGCTTTTGCGAGTTTGTTAAGGTGTTTCTGCAACGATTGATAATAATTAAAGTTTTTCTGGTTCGATTTGTTTTTATCGATGTCGGTCAATGGATGATTAAATGTTGGGTATTAATCTTTGTTGTAATTAACTAAATTGAAACGTATGTGCAACGTTAGAGATGTAATAACTATGAGATAGGCGGATGATTGAAAATAAAAACTAGTGCGTTTTGTTAATGGTGATTTTGACAATTTTTTGATGCATAGTGCGGAATAACAAGGCTGAGCAAATTAGCTCAGCCTTGTTAATGAGTATTAACGACGTTTAGGCTTGCGGTTACCCGCTTGACCATTTTGTTGGTTACCTTGAGGATTGCCACGGCTACCCGATTGGTTGCGAGGAGTGCCAGTGCCATTTTTTCCTTGCGCCGTTTGCTCACCACTACGTTGCTTAGGTTTTATAAAGCCACCTTTGCCGCCATTCGATGAACTAGAGCCATTTGGGTTCTTAGTATTTTCGCCACGTTTGGTTTGGCTTTGGTTACCAAAACCAGGCTGGTTTTTAGTATGTTTCGTCGCAAAACGTTGAGACCCATGACGACCAGATTTACGGCGTTGTGCCGGAGTCTGTACGCTAAGATCATCTGCGGGCACCAAGCAGTTCGGTTTATCACCAATAAGGTGAGTTTTACCCATATCTGTCAGTGCTTCACGAATGATTTTCCAGTTAGCTGGATCATGATAACGAAGTAACGCTTTATGCAAGCGACGTTGGCGCTCACCTTTTGCCACTGGTACCACTTCTCGTTGTTTATATTTAACACGTTTTAGTGGGTTGGTTTCTGAGTAATACATTGAAGTTGCATTACACATTGGTGATGGGTAGAAGTTCTGTACTTGGTCACACTCGAAGTTGTTCTTCTTAAGCCAAAGCGCCAAATTCAACATGTCTTCATCTTCAGCGCCCGGGTGCGCCGAAATAAAGTAAGGAATCAGGTACTGTTTCTTACCTGCTTCCGCGCTGTATTTTTCAAACATCTCTTTGAAGCGGTCATAAGAACCCATACCTGGTTTCATCATTAGGTCGAGCGGCGCTTTTTCTGTATGTTCTGGTGCAATCTTTAGATAGCCGCCAACGTGGTGTGTTACCAGCTCACGAACATATTCTGGAGACTCAATCGCCAGATCGTAACGAACGCCAGAAGCAATCATCACCTTTTTCACGCCCTTCACTTGGCGCGCAGCACGGTAAAGATCGATAGTGTGTTTGTGGTCGGTATTTAGCTTGTTACAAATACCTGGGAATACACAAGATGGACGACGACAATTTGCTTCCGCTTTTGGATCACTACAACCTAAACGGTACATGTTTGCCGTAGGACCGCCGAGGTCTGAAATAGTGCCAGTAAATCCAGGAACTTTATCGCGAATCTCTTCGAGCTCACTCAAAATAGATTCTTGAGAGCGGTTTTGAATAATACGACCTTCATGTTCGGTAATAGAGCAGAATGAACAACCACCAAAACAGCCGCGCATGATGTTAACCGAGGTTTTGATCATGTCATAAGCTGGGATTTTAGCTTTGCCATACATTGGGTGAGGTACGCGTGCAAATGGTAAACCAAACACAAAATCCATCTCTTCAGTGGTAAGAGGAATCGGCGGTTGGTTAATCCATAGTTCGCGATCACCATGGCGCTGAATAAGAGCACGCCCAGAATATGGGTTGGTCTCTAGGTGCATTACACGACTTGCGTGTGCGTATAAGATACGGTCGTTATTTAGCTTTTCAAAAGGTGGTAATCGTACTGCACTGGTTTGCGCATCATGACGAGATGGACGAATCGTAATCGGCTGTGCTGCTACTTTAGTTTCTGCTTTCTTGTCAGCATTGGTATCGCACTGCTCTTCCACTGCATATGGGTTTGGCGGAATGAATGCCTCTTTACGTGGTTTCTCGATACGAGATGAGTCGATGACATTAAAACCTTCTGGTGCTTGGGCAAGGTTAACCGCAGTACCTCGAATATTGGTAAGGGTTGAAATGTCTTCACCATCAGATAGGCGGTGAGCTAATTCAATGAGCGCACGTTCAGCATTACCAAACAGTAGAATATCGGCTTTGGCATCAAATAAAACCGAGCGACGAACTTTATCTGACCAGTAATCATAGTGGGCTAGGCGGCGCAAGCTTGCTTCAATACCACCCAATACCACAGGAACACCTTTATACGCTTCGCGACAACGTTGCGAGTACACCAGCGTCGCGCGATCTGGGCGTTTTCCACCTTCGTTATTGGGCGTGTAGGCATCATCATGGCGCAATTTACGATCAGCCGTGTAGCGGTTGATCATTGAATCCATATTACCCGCGGTGATGCCAAAAAATAGGTTTGGTTTACCTAGCGCCATAAAGGCGTCTTTGGTATTCCAATCTGGCTGAGCAATAATACCAACGCGAAAACCTTGTGACTCAAGTAAGCGTCCAATAATCGCCATACCAAAGCTAGGGTGATCGACGTATGCATCACCGGTTACGATGATGATGTCACAACTATCCCATCCGAGGGCATCCATTTCCTTACGGCTAGTCGGTAAAAAAGGTGCAGTACCAAAGCATTCCGCCCAGTACTTTTTATGCTCGTGAATTGGAGTGATGTCGTTGTACATGTTTTGCTCTTAGGTCCAGTGAGCGCGAATTATAGCGGCTTGAATCGCATCTATCTATAGCCAAGTGATGTCAAGATGCTCAGTTGTTTTGTAATCGTAGTTTATTCGCGTCGAATTAGGGTTTTTGTTGAGTGAAATTACGGCATTTTTGTGCGGGAAATGTGGTTATCTAACTAATTTTATTTGATTTGCTACACCACTAACGCTGTAGAGTGGTTGATTAGGTTAAACTGATATAAGTAATTAACGGATGAGTACAACAATGAATGATGCGACAAATCATTTGGCGAGCATAGATCGACACATGGAAGTAAAAAAGCCGAAATATTTGGTCTATGACTGGGAGATTAACTTAGTTTCACAGGAGTTTTCTTGCGATCATGATGTTCAACACTTGTTTTTCGCCCAATCATTTGATTCCTTGCCTGTTAGTGAGTTCTTAAAGCTCGTTCCTCGTCAACAGAAAAGAAAAGTCAAATCAGCCTTTAGAAAAGCGCTGCTTTCTGAGCAAGAGGTCTATTGTCACTGTTGCTTGTTGATACCCAATGCTCTATTTGCCTATGTTGAACTTTCAATCTCTCGCCATGGAGAACAGCAACTGAAAGGAACCGTTTCGCCATGCATGGTTGTACCAGGAGCGACTGAAGCGGCAGAGTTGTTTTATGCGATATTTGAAAATCAACATCAAGGGATAGTGGTGACGGATGCGGAAACACGCATCTTGGCTTGTAACTATAAATTCGAATCGATGAGTGGTTATTTAAGGCATGAGATTGTAGGGCTTAAAACGCATATTTTTAACTCATCACATCATGATGAATATTATTTTCAAGAGTTGTGGGAAACGCTTAACAGCGTTGGTTATTGGAGTGGTGTGCTACTATCTCGTCATGCCAATGGTGAAGTGTTTCCGCAGAATCTGACCATACAATCTGTCTCTTTGAGTAATGGTAAACAGTACTATCTTGGCTTTTACTCTGACTTATCATCGCAACTTGATCGGATAGAAGATATTGCTTGTGGCGGGGTAGACTTGCTTACGCAATTGCCTATCACTGAGCGCTTTCTTGTAGATCTGGAGCATCAATGCGAGAAAACGGATAGCGAAACTAACTTGCTGGTTGTAGCGATGCAGCCTAATTTCGTTTGTGACAATGTCACGCAAGCTAAGCGCCAATTTGCCCAGTACCTGAAAACATACACAAATGCGGTTTGCTGCGGTTATATGGATGGCGGTCGGTTTTTAGCGGCGTTACCGATAGTGGTGGAGTCGCCGAATGAGCGTATTCGTGATATCGCCAAAACGTTGGGGCTGTTTTTCCAATGCTTCAAGCAAGGGGGAGAGGTTATACATACGCAGGTTAAAACTGGCAAAGTGGGTGTGTCTATTTATGGTGTTGATGCTGAAACACCCGGTCGACTGGTTTCTCATGCTTGTCAGACATTGTTGGAATTACAACCGGGAGACCGGCGTAAGATGGCGTTTTATGAACGCGATATCCACCACCAAATTGAACGTAAAAAGCGTTTAGAGGCGCACTTACTGCAAACATTGGATAGCGGTGACATTGAAGTCTTCTTCCAACCTATTATTGATTTAAGCGCGCAACGAATCGAGCGATTTGAAGCGCTGTGCCATGTACCACCTTTGGAAGGTGAAGAAGTCAAGACGGAAGAGTACATCGCTATCGCACAAGATATGAATCAGCTTACGCGCTTGGATAACTGGGTGAGTGGCTTGGCATTGAGCCAATTTAAGTCACTGACCGAGAAGTTTGGAGAGCAGGTTGGATTATCCATCAATCGTTCGTTTAGCAACAATGATGACGTTTATGAAGAGCTGAAAAAATTGTCTTTGGCACTTGATAAAGCCGGCATAGCACCTGAAAAACTGACTATTGAATGCACCAATGTGGCATTTTTATTGGGTAAAGCAAAGAATCGTCAAATCATTGAGTTACTCAGAGAGGCGGGTGTCAGTATCGCTGTGGATGGGTTTGGTACTGGTTATGCCTCATTTGGTTACTTAAAAGATCCTTTGATCGATGTGCTAAAAATTAATCGCCAGTTTGTTGCTAATGTACAACCGAATAGTCGTGAATATCTGTTGATCGACACCTTGATTCAATTGAGCCATAAATTGGGGCTAACAGTGGTGGCCGAAGGTGTGGATTCTGAGCAAGAGTTGCAATCCGTTTCTCTGTTGGGAGTGGAATATATTCAAGGTAAGATCGTGACTCAACCACAGCGTTTAGAGCAAATTCTCGCACAGGATGACTACTGTCAATTGTCACCTAATACCAAAGTTGAACCGAGTCACTCTATTATTCAATTAGCTAATCTGCAAATAAAGCACCTTGACCCGGGAGATCCGCTGTCACTGGCTTATCAGTATTTTGAAGATGGCCAGGGAGATATTTTACCAGTGATTGATAAAAAGCAATGTGTTGGTGTGATTGACCGAGCCGCGATTAACCTGCATATGACGCCGAACATGGGTACCGACTTAGAAAGTAGCCGAGAGCAAAGTAATTGGAGTAAGTCTGTGAACCGAATGATGAAACCAGTTAAGTGTACTTTAAGCCATTTGACTGATCTTCACGAGGTAAAGCATCTCGCGGCAAATGAGCCTTTTCCTTGGTTGCTGGTGGATGATAATGGTCACTACAAAGGGCTGGTTGAGTCACTCTCGGTATTAAAATATCTCACCGATAGTTAAGGAATGGTCTCTGAACAGACTATTTGTATACCGTATTGCTAGAGATTGACTCGTAATTCGCGCGGAACCAAGCATCTCAAGGTTACTTGGCTATAGTAAGTTTGCTATTATCCGCTTCCACTTAAATAAAACAGAACAGATATTCCATGGTTCAGCAATTGTTAGCCGTATTTGCACCGTTACTACTGGGTGCTCAGATTATTTTAACGCTAGTACTTGTGAAGGGTGAAATATGCCCTGGTCAGCGTGGTCGTGTCCATAAAATGCTGCCAACACTGGCGATTTTGTGGCTTGCTGTCGCATCATTAAAAATCCAAGCATTTATGGTGGCTGCCGCGCTGGTGTACTTTTTCTCTCAGGTCCAGACTAAGAAAACGCGTGAGCGTGGGCCATTATGGGTGCTTTATCTTGCTAATGGTTTAGCGCTTGCGTACGTGGGTATTATGATTGGTGAGCAACCAAGTGTCGCCGCTGGTGCGAATGTGGTGACACAAGTCTTTTTACTCGGTGCTTGTTTTAGCCAGCTTTTGCTAGTAATTGCTCGTTCTCGTTTACAAGCATTCCAACGTATTTTGCCTATCACTGGTGTGGTTGCCACTATGCTAGCGAGCATGACGATATTGTGGAGTGTGTACGGATTGCCAGAGGCACAACTGCAAACAATCATGATGCCGATTTTAACTTCGATCGGTTTAATGCTCGGTGCGGCTCTTGTTTGGTGTGTCCCTCTGTTTGTTTCCAAGCCAGCGACTAAGGCTCAATTAAGCCTAACGTTATTGATGCTACTTAGTGCGGTACTATTTGCTCATCCCATTTTCAGTGTGATGAGTTAGGTGTAATTAGATCGTCTTCACTGTTATTTTGCTTAATGAGAGCTAGGCTTGAAGTAAGCTGACTTAATTTAGGAGTGGAGATATGGATCTGAGCAATGTACGTAGCCTAGATAGCATCATTCTTTTAGGTATCGTCAATGAAAAACTGCGTTTAGAATGCGACAGTTTTGACGAGTTGGTTAGTATGTATGAAATGGATGTAGAACAAGTCGTCGCAAAACTCGACGTAGTGGGCTACCAATATGATCCGTTGACTAATCAATTTAAAGCGTATCAGCGCTAAGCATTAGCACAAAAAGATAACAGAGAATGTAAAAAGCCCCTTTACCTATTTTAAGCAGGTAAAGGGGCTTTTCTATGCCAGTTTTATACCTTCTAGGTGACTTTTGCATTGCAGTTTCGCAGTAGAGAAAAATGCCTGTAAGTAGCGCTTTTCTTTCTCTGAATTGCGCGTAGCAGCGAAGAGTCGTCGCCAGAGTCCGTCTCCAAGCGGCACACTACTGATCAGCCCCTGGCGTGAAAATTCACTAATCGCCCAATTGGGTAATGCAGCAACACCAAGCCCAGCCGAAACCATTTGTACCAACATTAATGTGTTGTCGCATTGCTTCCACTTAGCAGGTTCAACACCAGCAGGTTGGAGGAAGTGCTTTACCACATCCAAACGCTGTTTTTGTACTGGATATGAAATCATAGTTTGATCGGCGATATCTTGTGGCTGTATCGTTGTTTTACTAGCAAGAGGGTGATTAATCGCGGTAATTAGCCGCATTTCAAAATCAAACAGTGGCTCAAAGTGAACCTCTGAACGAGGTTGGATATCTGATGTGATCACTAAATCCAGCTCACCACTCATCAACGCGGGTAGTGGTTCAAAACCAAAACCCGATGAGAAATCTAAAGTGACACTAGGCCAAGTAATCTGGTATTCCTTGAGCGCGGGCATGAGCCATTGAAAACATGAATGGCATTCTATAGCCATGTGCAGTCGCCCATTGACGTCTTCTTTTAAACTGGCCAATTCATTTTCTGCTTTTGCAAGGCGCGGTAATAACTCTTCCGCGAGACGCAACAAAATCTCACCTTCAGAGGTAAACCTCACAGGTCTGGTTTTGCGTAAAAACAATTGCCCACCTAAGCGAGATTCCAAATCTTTGATTTGGTGGGAGAGTGCTGATTGAGTTAAATGCAACGCCGTAGCTGTTGCGGTAAGAGAACCGGTGTCTCGCAGTGAAGTGAGCGTCCGTAGGTGTTTAAGCTCTATCATGAGTTGTCTTCATCCCACATTCCTTTGTATGAATATTATTAACCTACCGAGTATTACACCATTTGTAAACGTCTAGACGTCTCTGTTTGCAAGGCATTTAACATCGATAGCGCATCATCATGAAATTTTTTAATAAACAAGTTGAATAATTGGATGTTGTTCATAGTTCTAATTAGCGAGATATTTTAGCCATCCGGACATCTTTATTGTCCGACTCAATCAATCAGCACAGGGACTAGAGATTATGGCGACGACGACACACATACTTGGTTATCCACGCATCGGTGACAAGCGTGAACTGAAATTTGCATTAGAGAAATATTGGCGTGGCGAAATTGAGCAAAAAGAATTGAAGCAGGTGGGGGCGGATCTGCGAGCTAAAAACTGGCAAACGCAAACTGATGCGGAGTTAAGTTTTGTTTCTGCAGGCGACTTTGCTTGGTACGATCATGTGCTGACGACCACCTTACTCCTAGGACATGTGCCAAAGCGACATCAAAATGGCTTTCCTGATCTTGATACGCTATTTCGAGTTGGTCGTGGTCAATCACAAGCCAACTGCGGTTGTGCAGGTAGCGCCGCTTCTGATATGACGAAATGGTTCAATACCAATTACCACTACATTGTTCCTGAGTTTAGCAAAGATGATTCTTTTGAGGTCAGCTGGCCGCAACTGTTTGAAGAAGTGAACGAAGCGGTGAAAGCTGGACACAATGTTAAGCCAGTATTGCTTGGTCCTTTAAGTTACCTATATCTCGGTAAAGAAGTGGAAGAAGGGTTTGACCGCCTCACACTTCTTCCTCGTTTGCTGACGGCATACCAAGCGATTTTGGCGAAGTTGGCAAAACAAGGTGTTGAGTGGGTACAAATCGATGAACCAATCTTGGGGCTGGATCTTGAAAAGAATTGGTTAGATTCATTCAAGCTGGCATACCAAGTGATTCGTAGTGATGTCAAAGTACTATTAACCACATACTTTGACTCGGTTGAAGAGACGTTGGATCGTATTGTTGAGCTCAATGTCGACGGTTTACATGTAGACCTTTCCGCCGCACCTGAGCAGTTAGGTGCCATTGTTGAGAAGCTGCCTCAAGGTTGGGTTTTGTCAGCAGGAGTGGTAAATGGTCGCAACGTATGGCGTGCTGACCTTTCTAAACAATTGGCACTGCTAGAGCCAGTTAAAGAAAAATTGGGTGATAACCTTTGGGTGGCGAGCTCGTGTTCGTTGCTGCATAGCCCCGTCGATTTAGAACTTGAACCAGCCTTAAGTGAAGAAGTAAGAAGTTGGTTTGCTTTTGCTAAACAGAAAGTAACGGAAGTTGCACTATTAGGTAAAGCGCTAGACGGTAACCAAGAGGCGATTTTGGCATGCGATACCTACAGTGCACCAATTCAAGCTCGTAAGAGTGCGACTCACGTAAATAAACCCCAAGTGCAACAGCGCTTAAGCCGCATTACTAATGCTTTAGCAGAGCGAAGCGCTCCTTATCAAGAACGTGCAGCCCATCAAGCTGAGGTGCTCGGATTACCGTTATTCCCAACGACAACGATTGGGTCATTCCCACAAACCAGTGAAATTCGCCTACAACGTAGCGCTTATCGTACTGGAAAGTTAAGTGAAACCGAGTATGAAGCAGCACTGAAAGGGCATATCGAAGATGCGGTGAAGCGCCAAGAAGCGCTCGATTTAGATGTGTTAGTGCATGGTGAAGCAGAACGTAACGACATGGTGGAGTACTTCGCAGAGAACCTTGCGGGCTTCCAAACGACCAAATTTGGTTGGGTACAAAGCTATGGTTCACGCTGTGTTAAACCGGCGATTGTTGTGGCAGATATTGAACGTGAAAAACCAATGACGGTTGAATGGTCGACTTACGCTCAGTCGTTAACAACAAAGCAAATGAAAGGCATGCTAACAGGTCCGGTGACGATTTTATGTTGGACATTCCCGCGTGAAGATATCACACGTAAAGAGATTGCGAACCAACTCGCGCTAGCACTGCGCGATGAAGTTTCAGACTTACAAGATGCGGGCATTAACATTATTCAAATTGATGAGCCGGCCATTCGTGAAGGCTTACCACTGAAAAAACGCGACCACAAAGCTTACTTAGAGTGGGCAGTGGATGCCTTTAAGATTTCAGCAGCGAGTGCGAAGCCTGAGACTCAAATCCACACGCACATGTGTTATTCAGAGTTTAATGAAATTATTGAGTCTGTTGCGGCACTGGATGCAGATGTGATCACCATTGAAACGTCTCGTTCAAATATGGAACTGCTAAAAGCGTTTGAGGAATTTAACTACCCGAACGAAATTGGTCCTGGTGTTTATGATATTCACTCGCCCAATATCCCAACCCAAGAGTGGATTGAAGGCTTAATTAACACCGCAGCGACGAAGATCCCGGCGGAGCGCCTATGGATTAATCCTGATTGTGGTTTGAAAACACGTAACTGGGAAGAAACGGAAGCGTCATTAGCGAACATGGTATTGGCGACGAAGAAACTGCGTAAAGAGTATGCCAAAGCATAATAGTTGAGATTAGTGCTGAGTAGAACACGATTTGTACCATGCGCTCAATACAAAAATCCCCACCAAGCGGTGGGGATTGATTCGTTGAGATTAACTGAGAATAATCAGTATCGTACCGCCAAGCGTCATCAAAATGTTGGCGATAGCGTAAGTGCCGGCATAACCTAGGGCTGGGATAGTTGATTTCGCGTACTCGTTTACAATATCCATCGCAGGACCACAAGTACGGGCACCGATAATGGCACCGAAAAGCAGTGCTCGGTTCATTTTCAATACATAAGCACCTACCAAATAGGCAAGCACAACGGGAACCACACTGACTAAGAACGCCAGTCCAATTACCTGTGGACCGACTTGCGCGAGATGTTCAAACATTTTACCGCCAGCGCTTAAACCGATCCCGACCATAAAGAACATCAAACCTAAGTCTTTGACCATGTTTAACGCCCCTTGCGGTACGTAACCGAACGTTGGGTGGTTCGCTCGTAAAAAGCCTAGCATAATGCCGGACAGCAATAGACCAACCGCATTCCCCAAGCCAAATGAGACTTGCCCAAATGTCATGGTGATTAAGCCAAACAACACCCCAAGAATGAAAAAGCTGCAAAATGCCAGTAAGTCAGCCATTTGGCTATGAATAGAGATGAAACCGATTTTCTCAGCAAGACCGTGTACTCGGCTTTTCTCACCACTGACTTGCAATACATCGCCTTTGGCGAGCACAATATCGAGGTCCATTGGCATCTCAATTTGAGCACGCACAACACGGTTTAAGAAACAGCCGTATTCAGAAAGGTTGAGGTCAGACAGTCGTTTGCCGGCGATAGAGTCGCTTTTCACTACGATTTCTTCTTCAACGATACGAAGATCGAGTAAGTTGCGGTCGAATACTTCTTTTCCGTTGCGGAAACTTGGGTCAAGGCGAGCGTGACTGTCAGGGAAGCCAACCAACGCGATTTCATCGCCTTCTTGCAAAATAGCATCACCATCAGGGTGTGCCAAAATACCACCGCGACGAATGCGTTCGATGTAACAGCCCGTTTGACGGTAAATTCCCAGTTCACGAAGATTTTTACCATCAGTCCAATCAATCAATTCTGGACCAACGCGATAAGCTCGAATGATGGGTAAGTAAACTTTACGTTGACCGGAGCTACCTAGCCCACGCTCTTGCGCGATTTGCTGAGCAGAATCTGACAAATTCTCTTTCTGCAATTTAGGCAGCAACTTGGCGAACATGATCATGCTGATCAAACCAATTAGATAGGCCATGGCATAACCAACGGAAAGGTTCTCAAGTACTCGCCCGAAATCCATGTTACGTGGCACAGTCGCTAGCCCTGAATTTAAGGCATCTTGCGCACCTACCAGCACCGGGGTTGAGGTTAATGCGCCAGCCATCATACCGGCAGCTAAACCAAAATCGAGCCCCATCCATCGGCTACAGAAATGAGTGATAAACAAAGCAGTCGCGAGTACCACGAGGCTCAAAATGAAGTAATGCTTACCATCACGGAAGAAGATACCAAAAAAGTTCGGCCCTGCTTCAATACCCACACAGTAGATAAACAGCATAAAACCAATGGTAAGTGCATCAGGATTAAAGGTGAATCCAAGGTGACCCATTACTAAAGCAGTAATAAGCACGCCAATTGAATTTCCTAGTTGTAGGTTACCGAAGCGAATTTTGCCAATGGCAAGACCGATCGCTAACACCACGAAGATGAGAAGAATAGGATTTTGTTTTAGCAACAGTACGACGTCAATATTCACAGGGGCAGTTCTTGTATCAATGCCAGCCAAATACTCAGTATTCTGAGCAAGGGGTTAAGTTATGCAAATTGTAACTGAATAATGGAAAAAAATAAGTAGAAACTACTATTATTTTTATTAGGTAGGAAAGAATCATTCGAAGCGTTGTGGCTGTATGCTAGATATAAAAAAACCGCTGGATTCAGCGGTTTTCTCAAAATAAGCGCGGTTCAGATTAGTCAAAAAGACCAAGATTCTCTTTTGCGTATGCTTCGAATTCGTCACAACCACCGATGTGTTCTTGATCGATGAAGATCTGTGGAACGGTTTCAACAGGTTTCCCAACAGTCTTCTCTAAATCCGCTTTAGAGATGCCTTCTGCTTGGATATCAACATAGCGGTAGTTGAAATCGTCACGTTTTTCTTTAAGCGTTTCTGCATGCTCTTTAGCACGAACACAGTAAGGGCACGCTGGGCGACCGAAAATAACTACGAACATAGAATCTTTCTCCTTAAATTTGATAGTTGCCACTATGCCGCAAAGTTTGGCGAAAATAAAGTGGCAATGACCTCTTGTTTCAATAGGGAAAATCTATCGCTAAAAAAATGAGCAAAACAATCGAGCAAAATCGCGAAAACCATAATTTATATGCGGTTAATTGCAACAAAGCGGGGTTGGTCAAATTATTTTTCCTTGGCACAAGGCAAGCTAGATTTAGTTTAATATTTAGCATAAGGAGTGTGTTTGGTATGTTCAAATTTATGACCTCCACGCGCATCATTTTTGGAGAAGGTGCGCTTCAATCGTCTCTTTCCGTCATTAATCAATTTGGCTACAGCGTGTTGTTAGTATCGGGCAAAAATACTCAGCGCGCTTCGCCAATTATTCAATATATAAAAATGCAGGGCATGCGTTACCAGCATGTCGCTATTTCTGGTGAACCTAACATTACTATGGTGGAGGAGACGGCCTTAAATGGGCGTAAGTTCAAACCCGACATGGTTATCGCCATTGGTGGTGGGAGTGTTATCGATATGGGTAAAGCCCTTGCTGCGATCATTCCTAACCAAGGTGATGTGTATGACTATGTAGAAGTGGTTGGGCGTAATGTGCCGTTGAAAACCAAACCTATCCCATTTATTGCCATTCCAAGTACGGCGAGTACTGGCTCCGAAGTGACACGCAATGCCGTGCTTCGCTCAGGGCAAGATAAAGTCAAAGTCAGTTTACGTAGCCCCGAAATGCTAGCGGATGTCGCAATTATCGACCCGACACTGACTTATGGCACGGATGCTTATACTTCAGGGCGTGGTGCGATGGATGCGTTTACCCATTTAATGGAAGCCTATGCGTGTGGTGAACCAAATCCAATTACCGATATGATATGTGAAGAGGGGCTGCGTCGATTGAGTGGCTCCGTGCTAGCAGGTTGTTTAGAAGATAACTATCGTGC
>ERZ794982.141-NODE-141-length-23655-cov-4.024025_pt1 | contig 23655 bp, 22 predicted proteins | sample MGYA00433071_ERZ794982 | MGnify/ENA primary metagenome ERZ794982 (study PRJEB30140, sample SAMN00862574) | bioreactor metagenome | study: EMG produced TPA metagenomics assembly of the Bioreactor inoculated with sediment Metagenome (bioreactor metagenome)...
GGGAGCTGTCGATAAACAGAGAGAAGATTGGCACCCACCTCTTCTGCGACGGCAATAGAAAAGAAATCATTCAGGTTATGAACCGCAATTTTGCAGTCAGTCGCCCAGCAGTAGCCATTAAAATTGTCGGTGCCCACAGAGTCGAGCAAAATGATTTTCAAGTGCTCCATCTGTTCAATCCAATCGGTATCGAAATTTCCTATCCCTACTTCAACATCCTTGCATTGATCCAACCCGCTACTGCCGTTGTTAAAGATAAATTCAAGCGACTCATCAGCATGAGTGACAAAGTAACTCTTCTCTTGTTCACTAAGGACAGGGTGTACATATACTCTCATCGCTAATCCTCTTGCCAATTCAGATGGCTTTTCTCTAAAGCGCTCACCCCATCAGGCAACGGGAAGCAATGGTAGATGCCTTCTGGTTTGTAGCCATATGTTTTCTCAACCTCTTCACTCAACTCAATGCCAATACCAGGTAAATCCGGCAAGCTCAGGTTTCCATCGTCAATCAAGCTATCAAAATCAAACAACGCGTTACGTAGTTCGAAATTCGGCATCGGGTATTCAATAAGATCACAGTTGGAGGCAAATGCGGCGATGTAATTCGCCATCATGGCAACAGCCCCACCCCATGAGTGCACCACGGCATTCACGCCCGCACCTTGTGCATAGCGACAAACCTCAATGGTACTTCCTATACCGCCAATGACTGAGGCATCTGGCTGAACAATGTTGTAGTAACGGCGATCAATTCGTTCAAACAACTCTTCTTTGGTGGTTACAATCTCACCACCAGCCACACAAACATCTTGCAGCTCTGAAAGCTGTGGTAATAATGAAAGCTTGTCTAAACCTAGGCACTCTTCAACAAATACCAATATTTCCCCAGTACGCTGCTTTACATGCTGACAAAACGCCAATACTTGCTCTGGTGTTTGCCCGTTTACGGCTAAATTTTGCGTCATATCAACCGCAACTCTAATGCCATATTGCTTCGCGGCATTAATCGTCCATACGGTTTTATCCACTTGATTGTGTCTAGCACGAATTTTAATGGTTTTGATACCACGTTCAGCTAGTTGATGAAGCTCTTGCAACATATATTGGGGATGCAAAGAATCGCCCCCCGAACCATACATGGCGATTGAACCTACCTTTGTTCCACCAAATAGCTCGATAGCGGGAACGCCTTGGCATTTGGCATAGGCGTCAACTAATGCGATCTCGATAGCGGAAATCACATGTTGCGCGGCGCCTTGTAATGACCAGTACGCCGTCATGTTTTTTGCTTTGGTTATAATCGATTGATAACCGGAAGAAACATCCTCGCCAACAATTGCTGGTGCTATAAGATCGGTAATGGCACAAAAGACCTCAGGTGCAAATACCCCTAAATACCCTTCACCGATTCCTTTCAAGCCATTGCTCAAAGTAATCTCAACCATTGAACAACAGCGCAACCCTAGAGGAAGATGCAATTGGTTTTCAGCACACCCTTCAAATCCATACTGACCAGTTAAAATAATTGGGCGAATGTTCTTCACATAAATCATTCAATCATTCCCTTCATCAAAGGTAAGTACGCTGCGCCAAGCACACCACTTGAGTCACCATGCATCGCTTTCACAACCGGAGTTGAGACTTTTTTGCTGAAGGTATAGTGGCTGAGTTTTTGTTGCACTAAGGGGTAGATAACGTCTTGGTTGGAAACCCCGCCACCTAAGACAATGACTTCTGGGTCAATGATATTAACGATGTTGCCCAGAATTCTTGCCAAACAGTCACAGTAATATTCCACATGCTTAATTGCCTGTTCATCCCCCTCGGTATACGCAGCAAATATCTGTTTTGCAGTACGTGGCGAGTGCTTCATAGCCCAAGTTCGTTCAAAGCCTGTACCGGAGACAAACGATTCATTGCAGTTGACTGAGCCGCAATAGCAAGGCTCCTGTGGTCCATCGATTTCAGGCGCATAATGGGGTAATGGGTTGTGACCTATCTCTCCGCCTAAGCCATGCTCACCATCGACGATGTTGCCATTGATAACCACACCACCGCCACATCCCGTACCAAGGATGACTGCAAGACAAGAACCTTTCGCTTCCCGCGCCGCGCCTGATTCAAACTCAGATATTGCCAAGCAATTCGCATCATTGGTGAGCGCGATCGGAATAGAATAGCTTGAACGCAAGTCTCCCAAAAAATCTTGCCCGTTGAGATACAGAATATTTGCGCCTTGCATTTTGCCTGTCGCTCGTTCAATTGAGCCACAACAGCCAATCCCTATGGATTGAATTGTTTCCTTTTGCAATAGGGTATTGATCACCTGCTTAATCGCAGCGAGAAACTCCGCATAGTTAGTCTTTGGCGTATCGACACGTAAGCGGTGCACGACTTGGGAATCATGAGGAGATACGATCACCCCCTCCACTTTGGTCCCACCGATATCAAGACCAATTAGCATAAGCCAGCCTCGACCAGTTGCGCGAGTTTGGCTTGGTTTTCTCGACTAACTTGATTAATAGGTCGACGGCAGCTATCTAAGCTTAAAATACCTTTCAATTTAAGGACATGTTTTAGACCTGGGATAACACCTGCGCTGACCAAGGTATCAATCACTTGATTGGCTTCTCGTTGCAGAGCAGTTGCTTTAACCACATCACCCGCTTCTATCGCTGCACTGATCGCTAATATACGCTCAGCTTGAATGTTGTATGTTGAACCAATGCCACCTTTCGCCCCAGCAACCAAACCAGAAGCCAAAATCTCGTCAAACCCGTTAAATACGGTTTTATCTGGATTGCCGCGAGTCAGTTGCTCCATTTGATACAAGTCGGCAGAGGTTTGCTTTAACGCAACGACACCATCAAGGTTCAGTAGCTCGCTAATTTGGTCTCGGTTTAAGCTCATGCCCGAAAATGCCGGAAAGTTATAAACAATCATCGGCTTACCTGCCGCTTGCACAATATCGGAATAATGCTTTTTCAATTGTTCAAAACCCACCGGATAATAAAACGGTGTCACCGCCGAGATAGCATCATAAGGAAGATTGCCAGCAGCTTTGGCTAAGGTCTCACTCTTCTTGGTTGAAATGTCACCAACATGCGCAATTAACGTCATGTTTGAACCGGTAGTCACTTCCGCAGTGGCTTTTAGTAATTCAATTCTTTCCTCGGTACTGCATAAGAATGCTTCGGCCGTTGAGCCACCTACATACAGACCTTTAAGACCAGAATCGCAGTTAAACTGCACCAATTTTTGTAAGTCTTCGTAATTGATACTCTCATCTTGGTTAAATGGAGTAAGTGTCGCAGCATAAAAACCTGAGAAATCCATTGATGTGTCCTAATTGTTCATTTTTAACTCTATTCACTATACCTGTTATACCAGTATAGTGTTAGACAGCGATCACATTTGGCGATTAATTAGCAATCAATGCGTTTGTTTTTTGATCGCAGTTGCAATTATTCAATGACCTTTCGCGATTTGATGAGCATGATTAAGGCGGTAATTATTACGGAAAATTCCCAATAATAAATATAAAATACAGTCACTTAGATGATAGTCATTCTCTGAAAAATCTAATCGTGCCTTATTGGATATAGCCTGTTAAACAAAGTGGCTCAGCATAAACTATTGAGGGACGTTTTTGTTTTACACAGCAACAAATCAAGTAGCCAGCAGATACACTGGCTCTTGTTGTTTATTTGCGGGTGGTATGTCTTGTATGGAAGAGTGTAAATATCGAGAGTAGAGATTGGCTTAATAGAGCAAATCTTCAGCTACAACGTATTGGTTTCTACCTTGCTCTTTCGCCTTATACAAACATTTATCAGCCAGAACAAACGCCGCCGATTCCATTCTTAATTGATCAAGATTACAAGGACCACTGGCACCGACAGACACAGTAACAGCCAAGCTCTGCTGGGAAAGGTTGAGTGGTGAACGGTTGATTGCACTCACCAGCGATTGGGAACACATTCTGAAATCTGGGCGGTCTTTGACAAGCAGTAAAAACTCTTCGCCTCCCCAGCGAATGAACAGTTCATCGGATTCAATTTGCGCTTTCAACTTTAGCGCAACATCAGCCAACACTTCGTCGCCTACTTCGTGCCCATAGCTATCATTAATACGTTTAAACCAATCAATATCCACCATCACCAAGCGGTACCGTTGCTCTTTATCAAGCACTTCCGGCTTATGTAGCTCTCGGTAGTAAAGCCTTCTATTTCCACCGCCAGTGAGTGGGTCAAGATAAGACAAATCATGTAAACGTCTGTTCTGTCGTCTATCTATCACCGAGCGTGATACAAACCAAAGCGTCACAATAAATACTACTGCCAGCCATAGCAGCAATATTTTGAACCTATCTCCGGTGACCTGTCCTTCGAGATCTTTTAATTGGTTTTGAACACCAAGCAAGTCACGCTCTTTCGCAATAGTTCTCACTTCAAATGCCGTCTCTAACGCATGGAACTCATTAATGATCTGCTTTCGCTCTTCACCGTGGTACTTTTTATAGACAGTTAACGCTTGCTTATATTCACCACTCGCTTCGAAAATCTCAGCCAATAACAGGTTGCTTCGGATTAACCATCGATGGTGCGAAATCTGTTTGAATACGCCAATGCTCTCCGACAATACCTTGACCGCATCATTCACTTTACCTTGGTCAAATAGAGCAAGAGAGCGTAAATACAAACATATACCCATTTGTTTAGGATATTGACTAATGTCGCTATCACCGAGGCATTGCAATGCCGACTGTTCAGCGTCAACTGCATTACCCGCCAGTAAATCGACTCGTCCTTTGGCTTTGAACGAAACAATATGCAAATAGCGAGATGTATCATCGTTAATGTACTCCATCGCTTTCTCATAATATTCCGTCGCCTTATCAACGTTATTTAATTCGATGTGAACATAGGATAGGTTGAAGTAGATGACAGTGAGTCGATTCTCCATAAGCTGACCAGGAGTGCGGTAGAACTGCTCTGCTTTCAATAGATACTCGGTCGCTCTATCCCATTGCTCTAAGTGTACAAACAACAAGCCTAGATTATTGTTGAATCGACCATTGTATTCATTATTCGGGTACTTACTGCCCAACTCTAAGCCTTTACTGAAATAGAGCTGCGACTGTTTCAGCTGATTCAAAGCATTGTGGAGGATACCAGCCGTGTTGTACGCCTCCAGCAATATAAAGTCCGCTTGATCTTTCTCTGCCAGCGCGATGGCTTTTTTGATGTTCACAAGACCTTCATGGTAAGCATCTTGCCTTAACGCCTTTAAGGCACGCTCGGTATAAAGCTTTGACTCTAACCAAGTGATTTGTTGTTGCGTTGCTAACTCGAACAAGGCGTGATCATATTGAGCGACACTTTCCCACTGCTCGTGACTTTTAGCGACGTTTCGTTGGATCCATAGCTGATAAATTAATTCAATCAATTCAGGTTTGCGTGCTAACGCTTTACTCCAGTCATCTAAAGCTTGCTGCGCTTGTTGTGGGTTGGAATTCGATAATTTAAGAATAGTAATGAGGGGATGTTTCGCATCAATCGCCAAAATTTGTTTTTCTGGGCTCGGAATAGAAACCAAGGTCGCACTTGAGTCGATATGGCTATTTTTAAGCAAAAACGCGTCTACCGTTACTACGATGAGCATAGAGAGGAGCACGATCAATAGACTAAATGTGGTTTTCTTTAGCATCTGCTAGACACTACCTTGTCGTTGATATCCTATTCAATTCGATTGTATCTCATTATAGTCTTTGTAATAAAGCTGAAACATACCACTTATTTATTAAATAAAAAAAAGGCATTCTCCCATTAATATTTCATTACATTAACTTTATTTAATTGGTGCCACTTTCTAAATTGACTCTCAATTGATAGTTAATTTTGAACCGTTCTGAGTGATGCGCAAAGTCTGCGAGTTAAAGATCAACGGAAAGAAATTCTAGGGACAAAAAAATGCCGCTCACTTTCGTGAACGGCATTTAATTAGTTGCTTATTTTATTGGTCTAGCTAATCGCCAAATTAAGCGATGAACTGAGCTAGGATAATTACCACACCACAAAGAGTTGCTGCACCCATTGCGATTGGACCACCTTTAACACGGTAGAAGTGAGCTTCTTTGTGTACTTTACGAGAAGCGATAGTCATCAGAACTGGTAGGAAAATAGCAATTACAACTAGAGCGATTGCTGCGTAACCTAGAGCCATGATGAAGCCTTGTGGGTAGAACAAAGCAAACGCTAGTGGTGGTAAGAAAGTAATTAGTGCTACAGAGATACGGTTGCCTTTTAGCTTCTCTTTAGTTGTATCACGTAGGTAGTCAAATAGACCTAGGGAAACACCCAAGAAAGACGTCACTAGTGCCAAGTCAGCAAACAGACCGATTGCCACTGCAATCTTTTGGCTGCCTAGAGTGTCACCTAGAACCGCAATCATCGCACCTAGTTCACCATTCTCCATTAGTACGCTTTGCTCAACAACACCAAGAGTACATGCTAGCCAGAAGATGTAAACCACTAGAGGGATACAAGAACCGATAAGCATTGCTGTACGTAGCTTCTTAGTCTCGCCATCGAAGTAAGTAACGATTGAAGGAATCGAACCGTGGAAACCAAACGAGGTAAAGATTACAGGAAGAGCTGCGAAGAATAGACCCCAACCTTCTGGAGAAGCCGCTAGCAACGTGCCTGAAATATTAGGGCTCAAGAAAACAAGTACACCTGCCATTGCTAACATCATAGCGCCGAACAAAACACGGTTTACTTTATCGACTACCGCTGTACCAGCTGCAACAAGTGCCGCTACGATAGTAACGAAGATTAGAGAGCTCATCCACGCAGGAATCTGAATACCGGTTAGCTGGTCTAGACGAGTCGCCATGTTGCTACCGCCACCTGCAACGTATGCTGCACATAGTGCATACAAAAGCATGAACGTAGCGATTGTTGCGGCAATTTTACCTGGATTACCTAAAAATTTAGAAGAAAGAGTGTGTAGGGTTGCTGAACTGTCAGCATGTTGGTGAACTTCTAGCATTAACATTGACGTATAAGTCATCAAAGCCCAGAAACCAAAAAGTAGTAACAAGGACACGCCAAAACCTAATCCAGCTGACATCAGCGGGATAGAAAGCATACCAGCACCAATTGATGTACCAGCGATGATTAAACCGCCGCCAATCACCTTGGAGGTGCTATTCGTTGATGTTGTTGTAGTTATTTCCATATGTTGCCTTTTTATTATTAACAGTAGGTACTGGCATCTATTAAATATCGCATCATTCAATTAGGAAAGAGTAAATCGAATAAAGATAATTGCCTTACTTGTATATAAAAAACAACAGAATAAATACGCAAAAATGAGAGGTCGAATCTCATTAAATCATAAAAATAAGAGGTAAATGACTAGCAATGAATGATGAAATTTGCATCAAAGATGATAAGTGGGACGCTGCAAACACTTTTTGGATATGAAACAAGTATCTGTAAGTTGTACATTATTTTTTACAGTACGTGTTTATATCGAGTTTATGATTGATTATGCTTAAAAATAGAACATTAGCTGTATATTTTATTTACCAAAATATTAATAAACCATCGAAACATCTCAAAATTTATTCACATTTTCTTTACCACCAGTCTCGCTATATGAGAAATGCCATTTATCATATTGAATTTATATTTTTACTTTTTCCGCATTTAAAACGATAATCCTTCAATAAAAGTCTAATTTTATAAAATGATCATTGCGGATAGCACATTTTTTTTAAGAATAGAAAAACACTCTAATAACGCGAATGAATTTTCTATAAGCCACGCAAAAAAACGTAAAAAACCGTGCCGTATAAGTTTACACCTCAGTGATAAAAACAAATCAATTTTGTAGTGACACAGCACTAGCCAACTTGCCGAAAATCATTACAATACGCCGGTTTTGTTATTACGGTATACATCGATTGAAACTCAGCAAACGACTCAAATACATCGCGCAATTAGTAACCTCAGACTATGACCATATCTGGGATTGTTGTTGTGATCACGGCTTGCTGGGGATGGCTTTACTTAAAGTACACGCAGCGCCAGATATTCACTTTGTCGATATTGTTGCAGAGCTAATGTTAGAGGTAGAAAACAAGCTTCAACATTATTGCCACCAGTCAGCGTCAAAATGGCATGTACACTGTATGGATGTCGCTAAACTCCCCTTAGATCAATTTAAAGGTAAGCACTTAATCATTATTGCGGGGGTTGGGGGCGACTTGATCACCCAGTTTGTTGAGGCTATAAATCAACAATATTCAGATTTAGATATCGATTTTCTCCTATGCCCTGTTCACCACCAGTTTAAGCTGCGCTACGCCCTTAATCAGCTTAAGTTTGGCTCAAAGGATGAACTACTAATAAAAGAGAACCAACGTTTTTATGAGATCATCTATACGTCTTCACACTCTGAAAAAAAAGAGGATGTCGTCAGTTTAGTTGGCAATAAAATTTGGCAGGCAAAAACAGAAGAGCAATTGTTAGTGAGCAAAGAGTACTTACAACAAACACTAAATCATTATACGCGCATACAAAAGGGCAATAAAAAAAACGTGCAAACAATCATTGATTCATACCAATCGATTATACTTTGAGAGCAATGCGTGCGACGGAGCGGCAAAATAACCGCCCCTAAATTGTCTGTGGGTTAATGTTGACTAATATTGATTAGTGCTCATACTTCAAAGGTTTTACAACACTGTCTAACCCTTCTATTTTTAAGGCTAAACAAAGCTGAAGTAATTGCCCTAGTTCACCCTCAGGGAAACCTTTCTTGGCGAACCACAGTAAATACTCATCTGGTAAATCAATGAGTACACGCCCTGCATATTTTCCAAACGGCATCTGCATGCGTGCTAACTTCAATAGATTTTGCTTATCTAACATTACATACGACCACATCGAACGATTAATAGTTAGAGAATAACATTGTTCTTCATCGACTCTAAAGCCCTATAATAAGACAAGATCAGAGAGCGATGACCGTCCGCTTGCCAGCACCGCATCGTAATACACCTACGTGTCATAGAATCCCAATCGTTGTCATGCAAACGGTTATGGCTGCTGCCAACCATTTAAAGTGATGTTCAATCGATCAATCCAATAATCTATGGCATCTTTGGCATCATCAATTGAGTCAATCATGGTTGATAGATCTTTATTCCCCGCCTGACGATCAATTGCAGCGAACAATGGTTTCCCTGTTACAGCATCACTCATAAGCAACTCTATACTCGCGCTACCCACGTTAGTGTGCTCTCCCGTCGTAACCTTGGAAATAGTAGAAATAGCTAATCCAAATGGCAGGACGCTGCTGGTGACAGCAAGTACAGGGTTGGGAGTTTCTATATTGCTCAATGCAATACTCAAGCGCAGTGTTTTATCAGTTGGCTGATCAACTATGGCTTTATATGGAGAGATTGTCTGCTTCATTCGATCCATCATATAGTGCGTCAGTTCCTCGATCTCCTGCTCACTAATGCTGCTTGAATCTGTCACCACAAACACTTGATCGATGACAACAGAATCATACTTTGACAACTTAGCCTTTAATCTTTGTGGATCTCTAAGCCCAATCTTAGCCCAGACAAGATCAACCCCCCCATCAGGTCCCTTGGTAAAGTCGCTGTATGACGTAAATTTTGTCGCTTTGGGGATGTTTCCAGAAGTGCAGCCAAACAGAAAACTTATAGTGCTCACCAACATTAGCGCTTTAATGCTCTTCATTCACTGTATTCCTCATTCTTTAACTGTATTCCTTAATTACATTAGAGAATGATATACCGTATATAGAAGCAGGTCATTGTTTTGACCAAAAATATCGCCGAACTTATCAAATTTAAGATCAATGAGTCACTCGATGAAGGTACTCCACCACTACCTGATTGCCATCAATATAAGCGCGCTTGATCTCACCATCTACGGTCATACGGCTCTCCAGATAGACCTCTTTCACCTCAGGTATAGAGCGAAGCGAAGGAATAACACGATTTGACTCTAAATTAAGTAAGTGACAAAAGCGAGATACAAAAGGCATAGAGAGAGGGCGTTCACCACGTAAAATACTTGAGAACTCAAGCTGACTGATTCCCAATTTTTTGGCAAATTCCATTTGTGTTAAACGCATCTTTGATTTTTGTGACATCCAAACTTGATACAAAGCTTCACTGTCTTTAGCGGTAAATTCCATAAAGGGGATCCTGTTCCTACACTGCACAGTTAAAAGTAACTGTTATAAATATTTTCCGCGCATTGTGGCGAAAAAGCGTCAAGCATTGTCAGTGTTTGGTAAGGGTACGTTAAGTTTTACGGCAAAATATAACAAGACGTGCCACAACGCCTGTTATTGATGAAATAAGATGTATATTTTAGGTTGGAAAACAAACAGACGAGCATAAATGTTCGCCTGTTTTAGTTTTATATGGAAGTGATAATTATAACCAACTCGCAATCAACATTTTGAACCAATCTAAAATCCGTTTAAAAATCCCACCTTGCTCAACAGATTCTAATGCCGTTAATTCTGATTTTGCGACTTGCTTACCTGCAACGGTATAAATAACTTCTCCAACAACCTGACCGGTTTTGATTGGAGCCATCAAATCACTATTGTAAACAAGTTCCGCTTCTACTTTATTTACATCAGACTTTGGCAAGGTAATGTAGATATCTGCCTCCGTCCCTACTTTCACGCTATCAGATTCACCCATCCATAAACGAGGCTCGCTGATCGCTTTGCCTTCTTCGCTTGCGCGAACTGTATCAAAGAAGCGAAATCCATAGCTAAGTAACTGCTTACTTTCCGATTCGCGGCTCTTGGTACTGCTTGACCCCATCACTACTGAAATCAAACGCATTTCTCCACTAGTGGCCGACGTAGCTAAACTGTAACCCGCACCACTGGTGTAGCCCGTTTTCATCCCATCAACGTTTAGACTTCTATCTCTCAACAAACCATTTCGGTTGTACTGAGTGATTCCGTTATAAGCGAAAGATGTTTCACTATATAGTGGATAGATAGTTGGCAAATCGCGAATGATCGCCTGGCTCAAAAAGGCAATGTCATACGGGGTTGAGAACAAGCCATCGCTATCTAAACCGTGCGGATTTGTATAAGCAGTGTTATTGAGCCCTAAGCGTTTAGCCCAATTATTCATTAAACCAACGAAAGCACCTTCGCTGCCCGCCACGTGTTCAGCAATTGCCACACTCGCATCATTGCCCGATTGGACAACCAAGCCACGATACAAATCCATCAAAGAGACTGATGTTCCGACCTCGATAAACATTTTTGAGGAGTCTGGGAAATTTTTAGCCCAAGCATTTTGACTAATCATCACTTGGTCATCGAGAGCAACATTGCCTGCGTTAACTTCTTGTCCTGCGACATAGGCAGTCATCAATTTAGTTAAACTTGCGGGATTTAAAGGCTCATGAGCGTTCCTCTCCACCAAGACTTGTCCAGTATTGTAATCCATCAGTATGTAACCTTTGGCACCAATAGTTGGAGGATCCGGTGTAATAGAGGGCGCAGAAAATACAGCTGTAGAGCTGAAGGCACTCACTAACAAAGCTGATTGTATAAGACGTTTTGTTTCCATGGCACTCTACCAATTAAAAGTTTCAACTCAGTATATTGAAAGCGTAGGCGGTTTCAGCCGCTCTGTTACGCTTGGTTACTGTTACTCAAGATTTGAAGCAAAGAAATGTGAGCTGGGATAGGCAACCACCAAGATTGCATAAAAAAGCCAGCATGATTGCTGGCTCTGGAAAAATTATTTATGCCGGTTGAGGCATTTTTGTAATGGAATCGCGATAGCTAAACCATAAATAAGTAACCACCAACGAGGAGTACAGGTAGGAGAGTGCAAACACCAAAGGTGATGTAATTAACTCCGCCGAAATGCCAAATGCTACGCCAGCGACTGTAATGGTTAATTTCGACAACAGTCCACAAATTAGCAAGATCAAAGCCAACTGAGGAAATCGTGTCGTTCTGAATGCGAACCAATAGCAACTACCCACAGCGAGTGATGCCACAGCAAGCCCCAACATAAATGAATGGAGGTGATCAGCTGAAGCGGCTCCGCCAGCAGAGAGTGATGCCATTAAAATTAGAACTAGTTTCATAATTGCAGCCCTTAAAAGTAACTAAAAGCATCCTTTCATTTTTGAAAACTCATTTTACGCCTATTTTCTCACCAAATGTGCAAATTTCAAGCACTAAATACGCCCTCTTTTTGTTGGATCTCCTTACTGGTAAGCACTGAAACATAAATATAACAATTAAAATTTATTTAAACTTTATTATTCTGAAACTTACACTATTAGATTAGTAAAAAACGACCAGCAAATAACAATTATTTAACATTAATGTTTTAAAAGATTATTCGTAAAATGTGATGGTTAACGATGATTATCGACAAAAGAACTAAAAGTGACGCTTTCGCCAATTTGACTATATACTCTAGTTTGGTTGGATTTACGTAATTTAAACATGGATAAAATTGACAGTAGATTTTACAGTCTGTTCGAGCAAATAGGTCAATACCCAAATTGATAAAGTAATAAATTTGTCATAATTATGCATAAGCTAATATTCCACGCTAACGTTTATTATTTAAGATTAAATCTTCATTTTCTTATATCGATGTATTATTAGCACCAAAACTAAAACCAATAAATAGATGTTATATCCATCACACTTTCTCTTAAATTTTGTCATTCAGTTCTCATCTCAATATACAAAGAATTGTGACATGAGTAAGACAGTCACTATTAAATTCTGGTAAAAATGTTCTGTGACGATATTTAGTTCAAATTATTAATTTATTTTCTCTTGAATTTTATTGACTTAGATTGGTTAAACCTTAGACTGTTGTTAGCTAGAAAACGGTTCTTGTCTAGAACGCCGTTTCGTTGGAATTGAATATTTCTACCGTGACGTCGTGCGCAATAGCAATCTCCTTTTCCACGCTATCCGTGCCGCTTAGGCGTAACAGAGAAACACATAGGAAAGACAGATGTCAGATACAGTGACTGGTACAGTAAAATGGTTCAACGAAACTAAAGGCTTTGGTTTCATTAAGCAAGAAAACGGCCCTGATGTATTCGCACACTTCAGTGCAATTACAGGCGACGGTTTCCGCACTCTAGCTGAAGGCCAACCTGTTGAATTTACCATTACTCAAGGTCAAAAAGGTCCACAAGCTGAGAACATTAAAGTTCTTTAATTTGTTGACGAAATCGATTTTAATAGCCAGCTAATTTAGCTGGCTATTTTCATTTCTGGTGAATAAAAAACATGGCACTCAAACCGACAATATATAAATTTCGCATTGCGCTTTCTGATACCAATCGTGACTATTACGATTCACTATCTTGCACCATTGCCCTCCACCCTTCAGAAACAGTGTCTCGAATGATGGCTCGCGTAATGGCATTTTGCCTAAACGCTTCACCAGAATTAGTTTTTACTAAAGGTCTGTCTACGATTGAAGAACCTGACCTCTGGCTAAAAGCGTTAGATGGCACACTAGAACAATGGATAGAGGTTGGTGAACCATCGGTTGACCGAGTGAAGAAAGCCACACGCTTAGCAAAAGAAGTCCACATCTATGCCTTTAACAGTAAATCTGATGTGTGGTGGAACCAATCAAAAAGTAAGTTGGTCTCTCTTAATGCATCAATACACCGCTTTAACGATACTGAAATTGACGCTTTGGCACAGAGTGTTCAACGCGGAATGGAATTGTCGGTAATGATTACTGGGAATAGCCTGTTCGTTGACAGTAGCGATAGCTCGCATGAAATCACATGGGAAACACTACAAAGCCATGATTGATTTAAAGCAAGCCATTTGTGACATCAAAGCAGACCAACTTAATTGCGTTCACTTTGAGTCATTACAATGGCAGCAGTTTTATCAAGGGAACAATGGGTTATTTGAAAAGGTTCAGCATGCAAAACCCACTAGGGCGGCTTCTCAGCACTTGTTGGGGTTACTGACAAAAGCGCATATTGAATCGTTAAGCCAAATCGAAGCTCATCGAAGCTCTGTCGCTGCAATGAACCAAACCTTTGAGCAGCAGTTAGGAAAAGAGCATGCCGCTAACTTTCATTACCAAGATGGCGAGCAGTTCGTTTTGGTGACTCACTTGTGGCTCTATCTGCAGGGTTATTTAAACATGGATTTTAGCCTCGCCAATGATCACGCGGAGCAAACGGCCACCACGTTAGTAAGCCTCGAAGGAGGCGATATTCAAGCATTGAGGGCAGAGTTTATGGCGAGCTTTTATCAAGGTAAGAACCTCAATAAAACGACCCCATCAGCCCATGGTTTTATCCATTGGTTGAAGAGCCTCTTTCAATGACATAAAAAAATAGCGCCTTTGCGGCGCTATTTTTCCCCATACTCTAGCAAGCTAGGATATCAATGAGTAAAGATAATCGAATCAGATACCTCTCGCTCACTATCATCTGATGAAGCGCCTGTTCTTTTACCATCAATCACCATCATTGACGAACCACCACCATCTAAATTGATTGCACTCTTAGTACCAAGAGACTTCATCATCACCGCCATATCTGTAATGCTTGCGCCTTCTGTTATCGTCGGTGCGCGACCATAAACCACTGCGGCATACAGTACATTTTCAGCAGTGACACCCAATGCCGTTCTCGGATGACGGCGCAAAACCCAGCCATTATAAAAACCCTCACGGTTTTCCATCGCACCGCTCACACCTAAACCATCATCATCTTGGGAGCCCGCATGCTCACCCGTAGAAGGATAAGGGTTAAAACCTTGTGTATTGCGAGACGCCTTATCAATTTCAAAATTAGTCACCAAACTCGGACCTGCGTTTAACATCGAGAGTCCTTTGGTAAGATTAATGGCATTGCCATCCACTAAAACCAGGCTATCAATGGTGATAGTGTCACCTACATTGACCGCAAGTTGCGCATCACCAGTAAGCTGAATGTACTGCCATTCAGGTTTAATTTGACTGCCTCTGCTGCGATTAATCTCCACGACTTTGCCCGTTGTATCAATAATGATTTCACTACCTTCACCTTGTGGCGTCTGCACACCATAGGCGCTGTTATAGACAATAATTTCGCTGTCATCAGTGCAAACAAAATCATGAATCGCTTCTGTCGAAGGTGTGTCACCGTAACCGCCACAGTTTAAAATAACCCCAGGCTTACGGTTTAAACCGTCAATACGCATTTTGCTGTTATTATAAGTGAGCATCACTTTCGTCGTTACCGATGATCCAATCGTCACTTTTGAGTGCTTGCCTGAATTATCAATAATGAGAACAGGACGCTGGTTGGCAGCCTCACGCAATAGCTCACCATCCTTAACATAGAGACCCGCTGGCGCACCAAAATCACCCACTATATCGTTAAATGCAAAGAACCCGCCGTTGATCGCCGCTAATGCATTATTTCTGTTCGCCATACTTGATACCGTTTCGGCAGTGGTGATTCTGTCATTAGCCAGAATAGTTTCAACCTTACCCTGATATTGATTTAAGTCGATACGAAGTAAGCTAATATCAAATGGACCATTGGTGGGGTAACCATCTTGAGCAGAAAAACGCGTTGAAAAGTTCAAGTTACTTTGCTTGAGTTGTGTTGCAAAATCCCCCGCTTGCTCTGCACTAGAAAAGCCTCTAATCCGCACGATTTTTCCTATTGCAGTCCCGTTTGGTGCCGGCTCTGGTGCAACCTCTACTGTATATTGAATATTAAGTTGGTCTAACGCCGTCATATACTGTTCGACGGTTTTTTCATTTAGAACTCCGCTAGAAAGTAGGTATGTTTCATTGTGTGATTCACCACGAGATATCTGGTAGAAATCGACCCCTTGCTCTAATTGTTGATGCTCAACGGATTGCAACAACCCATTATCGCCAACCCCTAAATCTGGCACATTCCATGGTGAAGCGTGAGAAATAAACGCCACGCTAGAAATTAGCATCGCAAGCAAAGTTTTATTCATCGAGTCATTCTCTTATTATTTTACTATTCAAATTAAGTGTATAAGTGGACTCTATTTCCGTCCGAGATTGAACTCACACTCTTTTGGTAAGTAATTGAGGAACTGTGATATTCGATCAATTTATATTAACTTGGTAACTTTGCTGTTTTAAACAAATTCCGTAGATAAATAAAAACTGCCGTAAAGACAGTTTTTATTTATCAATGAAGGTCGTACTCTATTTATTATTAATTGGAGTAGTACTTATAAATACGAATGAGGTCCAAATACTTCATAGTGGATTCTGTCTCTAGAAACGCCGAGTGCATCAAGCTGTTTCACCACAGCTTCCATAAATGCCACCGGTCCACATATATAAAACTCACCCTCTGCTATTGGCAACGTTTTAATGCTAGAGATATCCATCATGCCATGCTGATCTCGATACCAAGCTTGATGTTGCCAACTATTGGTCTCAATAAGCTGCATACTTTCATCGGCAAACGTATGTTGTGATGCTGATTCACAAGCGTAAAAATAACTAACATTAGTTTTGCTTTTGCTCGCCAGTGTGTGCGCCATCGCTTGAATAGGTGTCGCCCCTACGCCTGCGGCAATAAGCACGACAGGATTGCCCGTCTCTTGATAGTAGAAATCCCCAGCCGGCGGATAAACCAATAATGAATCACCCACTTGGAGTTCATCATGCAAATAATGCGAAACAAGACCTTGATAATTCCCTTCTTGGTTTGCATCCCCTTCTCGCTTAACCGAAATTCGATAACTGGTACCATTGTGGGCATGGGAAAGTGAGTATTGGCGAATTTCCATATTCTCGCTGTTAGTAGGTTTAACTTCGATACCTAAATATTGTCCTGGTCTGAAAGCAGCAATGGCTTCGCCATCGGCTGGTCTAAGTTCAAAACTGGTCACCAAATCAGATTCAATCTTCTTATTATAAATAACGAATTCACGCGCACCACGCCACCCGCCATCAACACTTGCATTTAATTGATATAGTGTTTCTTCGCGGTCAATAAACACCTGAGCCAAAAACAGATAAGCCGCTGTCCAAGCTTGCTCTACCTCTAGAGTAAATGCATCCGGTGCGAGTTCACGTAGCGTTTCAATTAAATGGTGGCCGACAATCTGGTAATGCTCGGCTTGAATGTTGAAGCTGGTGTGTTTGTGGGCAATACGCTCTACCGCTTGAGTTAATGCCGATAAGTTTTCAATGTTCTTTGCATATGCTGCAATCGCTTCAAACAACGCCACGCTCTGACGCCCCGTTTTCTGATGCGTCATATTGAAAATGTCTTTCAATTCAGGATTATGACTAAACATGCGCTGGTAAAAATGCTGAGTTAGAGCAGGACCTGCACTTTCTAGCAAAGGGATTGTACTTTTAACAACTGTAATATGATTTTCGTTGAGCATGAGAATTTTTCTCCTAATTATTATATTGGCTCAATAACACGAGAGCCACCGCAGACATAGCAGGATTAATGCCAACTCAACAAACCTTGCAATAACTTAATTTTCATCGACTTAGCTTATTAAAAAGAGTCTGAATGACCCCTTTAACTTGAGTCAAAATGACACTAAAATGAACATTACACTTATTTAAGGTTCGCTAATGCAAGATATTTCAATTTCGACCTTGCTGGATATGACAGCAGGACTAGCTAGTGGTCATAACGATCAAGATCGCTTCAACAAACTACTCGATGCAATCCGTAAAGCAGTACAGTGTGATTGCGTCGCCTTACTTGGTTTACAAGGTGACACGCTGGTACCACTCGCAATTCAAGGTGTTACACGAGATACCTTAGGCAGACGATTTAAAGTGAGTGACCATCCTCGTTTCGAGCATATTTGTCAGTCAAAAAACGTTGTACGCTTTGATGCCGATAGCCCATTACCCGATCCTTTTGATGGCTTACTACTGGATTATGATGGCGAATTGCCAATGCACGCCTGCATGGGTTTACCGCTCATCTACGCAGATAAATTACTTGGGGTACTCACTTTCGATAGTTTGACACCAAACATCTTTGATACCATTCCAGAACGCAGTTTAGAGGCATTATCTGCTATTGCTGCCTCACACCTTAAGGTGGCATTAACCGTTTCACAACTTGAACAACAAGCCAAACAAACACTACAAAAGCTTGAAGAGTTGAATCAAGAAGTGTGGGAGCGTGATGGTGGTGACATTATCGGTAACAGCGCCGCAATGCAGAATTTAAAAGCGGATATTTCTGTGGTCGCTCCTTCTGACTTCACCATTTTAATCCATGGTGAGACCGGAGTGGGTAAAGAGCTCGTCGCGCGCAGCCTACACCATCAATCTCATCGTAGTAGTCAGCCATTAATCTATGTTAACTGTGCCGCTATTACTGAATCTTTGATAGAGAGCGAGTTATTTGGTCATGTCAAAGGCGCCTTTACCGGCGCAGACAAATCTCGCTTAGGTAAATTTGCCCTTGCCGATGGAGGCACACTGTTTTTAGATGAAATTGGTGAATTAAGCTTAACCGCGCAAAGCAAATTGTTACGAGCGCTACAGAACAACGAAATACAACCGGTCGGACAAGACAAGGTACAAAGCATTGACGTACGCGTACTCGCAGCCACCAACCGTGATTTAATACAGGAAGTTGATCAAGGTCGATTCCGCCCCGATTTGTACCACCGATTAAGCGTCTATCCACTGACGGTACCCCCACTGCGCGAACGTGGCGAAGATGCGATTTTATTGGCGGGGTATTTCCTTGAGCAAGCGAGAAAAAAACTCGGTATCGTACAGCTAAAATTTGCCAAAGATGCGTTAGTTCAACTGCCCCGTTATGACTGGCCGGGCAACGTGCGTGAATTGGAACACGTCATCAACCGTGCCGCTTTGAAAGCGCGTGCTCGCGGTGCAATGAGCCGAACAATCTCGGTGAGTGCAGACGAGCTCGCAATTGATGCGAGTCCGCAAGGTAATGCGAGTTCAACCTCCTCTCATCATGCAATCAAGCACTCCTTAAGTGAGGTTAACGATCTGCGCAAAGCAACCGATGAATATCAAGCCACTTTGGTCGTTCAAGCATTACAACAAGCCAACTTTAATTGGGCAGAAGCGGCAAGGCAGCTGAACGTTGATCGTGCCAACCTCGTGCGCTTAGCAAAGCGATTGGGTATACAAGTAACGAAGCAGCATAATATTAATTACTAATAATGTTTAAGCTATATGTCTAAGTTGTTACAATGCGTACGTTTAATATAACAACTTAATAGGAATGTCATGAAAGTCATACGTTGGATCCTTGGTCGCATTATTCTGTTATTGGACTTTGTATTCTCTCCTAGAGGGGTAAAACGCACAGCAGAAGATCAACAAGCAGTTGACCAACAATCCGCCCAGTTGGCGCTGTATCAATTTGATGCTTGCCCATTTTGCGTAAAAGTAAGACGTTCGATGAAACGTCAATCAATAAAAGTGGAATTGAGAGACGCGAAGCACAACCCTCAGCATCGAGCAGAACTTGAATCTGGTGGTGGTCGAGTGAAAGTGCCATGCCTTCGCATTGAAAAAGAAGATAGCGTTGAGTGGATGTATGAATCTTCCGACATCGTCGCTTATTTAGAAAAAGAATTTGCTTAAACACGCCCATACCAACTATCTTAAAATCATATAGATAGCCGATGAATGTCTCCCCTAGCATGGTATTATTAACCACCTGTTGGGGGAGTTTACAACGCAATCATCGATGCGACTCTCAACGCACAATACCTCGTTATCATGGTCTTTTTGTCATCGAGCGTATTGAATTAGGAGCGTGATTTTATGGATAAATTCACTGTAGTACCCTTTGAAGCACACCGAATTAAAGCCATCGTCTTCGACCTAGATAATACTTTGGTCAGTTCTGATATGGATTTCTTTTGGCTGCGAGATGAACTTGGTTGCCCCGCGGGCATTGATTTACTCACCTTCACCGATGAGATCATCTGTCCTAACCAACGTGCCGATGTCACACAGATGATTCTTGACCATGAGATGGAAGACGCGAAAAACTCCTACCCTATGCCTGGCTGCTCATCAATCTTGCAATACATTGAACAGCAAGCAATGCATACCGCAATCATCACTCGCAACTGCTTTGAGGCGGCTTCCACTAAGGTAAAACACAATAATCTCAATATTAACCGAATCATCAGCCGTGAGCATTTCGCCCCCAAACCCTCCCCTGATGCACTGAACTTCTTGGCAGATGAGTGGCAGTTGTACCCGAATGAGCTGCTTTACGTCGGCGATTATTTGTATGATTTACAATCAGCCAGCAACGCTAACATGCCTTCTTGTTTAGTCACTCACGGCATTGAGCAACCGTTTCAACATCAAGCCTCAGTGGTTGTTCCACATCTAAATGATTTAACGCGGTTGCTTACCCACTACAATAAGAGTAACAATAAATAACAAATTCAATAATATGGTAGGAAACCGACGATGCCTAAAAATAAAGTGCTGGTTTTATATGCTCATCCTTCTCAGCACCGCTCTGAAGTAAACCAGCCGCTGTTTCATGCTGCCGAAAATATTGAAGGGGTCACCACCGTTGACCTGTACTATGAATACCCAAGCTACAACATCAACATCGATCGAGAACAAAAACGCTTAATCGAGCACGATGTGATCATTTTCCAATTCCCTCTTTACTGGTACTCAACACCAGCCATGCTCAAAGAATGGCAAGATTTAGTGCTCGAATATGGCTTTGCCTATGGCACCCAAGGCACTGCATTAAACGGTAAGCGCTTCATGTGCGCGCTGTCAGCTGGAGGAAGATCAGACGCATACCAAACTGAAGGATACAACCATTTTACCATTCGTGAACTGCTGTACCCCATGGAACAAATGGCGGCACTAACAGGCATGAAATATATGGCGCCATTAGCACTGTTCGGTGCCCGAACCGCGAAAGAGGAAGGGCGAATAGACCAGCATACTAAGCGCTGGCAAAACTTACTCTGCGCGTTAGTAAATGATCAGTTTGATTACAAGCGTGCCTATGAAGTGGAAAAGCTTAACCCATACCTCAATCAACTCATTCTAGGAGAGTAAGAATGACCGGTTACTTTCTACAAGCCTTTATCTACCTAGTCGCCGCGGTTATTGCCGTGCCTATCGCCAAACGACTAGGACTTGGCTCTGTGTTGGGCTATCTAATTGCAGGGGTGGTGATTGGACCAATCATCGGTTTAGTCGGAGAAGAAACCACAACCATTCAACACTTTGCTGAATTTGGCGTAGTTATGATGCTGTTTTTGGTCGGTCTTGAGCTTGAACCTAAGATGCTTTGGAACATGCGCAATCGCCTACTTGGTTTAGGTGGCTTGCAAGTCGGTGGTACAACCGCCGCCGTTATGGGCATAGCCTTGGTGTTTGAACAACCATGGACAATTGCTTTGGCTATCGGTTTGATCTTTGCACTTTCTTCGACAGCAATCGTATTGCAAACATTCAATGAGAAAGGCCTAACCCGCACCGATGGCGGGCAGAATGCATTCTCAGTATTGTTATTCCAAGATATTGCCGTGATCCCTATGTTGGCTTTTATTCCACTATTGGCACTGCCAGAACTGGTTGAAAAAGCGCAAAGCGCTACCTCGGCAGCCGCTGAACACCATGAAGAGCTCAGCCTTGTCGCGGGCTTGCCCGGTTGGGGTTATGCGATTGTCATTGTCATCTCAATTGTTGGTTTAGTGGTGGGTGGGCACTACTTAAGTCGCCCTCTATTTCGCTTTGTTGCAAGCTCCGGGCTACGCGAGATATTTACCGCAACAGCATTAATGTTAGTAGTAGGTATTGCTGCACTGATGAGTTTAATTGGTTTATCACCTGCATTGGGTACTTTCCTTGCGGGTGTGGTACTGGCAAACAGTGAATTCCGTCATGAACTTGAATCTAATATCGACCCGTTTAAGGGGTTATTACTCGGCTTATTCTTTATTACCGTTGGCGCGGGCATCAATTTTGGCATTCTGTTTGATGATTTCTTCCTAATCATCGGCTTAACCTTAGGTGTCATGCTGTTAAAAGCGCTAGTGCTCTACATTTTGGCTTTCTGCTTTAGAATTCGTAAAAGCAACCGCTGGCTATTTACATTGAGCTTGGCGCAAGCCGGTGAATTTGGTTTTGTACTGTTAAGCTTTACCACCCAAAACCATGTGATTCCGACCGAGATCGCTCAAACACTATCGTTAGTTGTTGCGCTATCCATGTTCCTAACCCCAGGTCTATTTATCCTGTTCGACAAAGTCATCTTGCCTCGCTATGAGCAAGCCTCAAACCAAGGTGAAGCGGATGAGATCGATGAGAAAGGTACCGTGATTATTGCGGGTATTGGCCGTTTTGGGCAAATCATTAACCGCTTACTGGTCGCCAATGGCATTAAAACCGTTGTTCTCGATCACCAAGCGGCGCAGATTGACATGGTTCGCCAAATCAATACAAAAGCCTACTTTGGCGACGCGACCCGCCCCGATCTACTCCATACCGCGGGTATTGAAGAGGCGGCAATGGTTGTCGTCGCGATCGATAACCGAGATGCCTCACTTGAACTAGTAAAATACATTAAGCACAGCTACCCAAAAGTGAAGATATTAGTTCGTGCATTTGACCGCGGTGATAGCTACTTATTGCGTCAAGCGGGGGCTGATATTATCGAAATTGAAACCTACCACTCTGCGTTAGAATTAGGCGCTCAAGCACTGAAAGAACTAGGGCAACACCCATTCCACGTCGAGCAGCAAAAAGCCAGTTATAAACGCGTCGAGAATAAAAAGTCCGATCTACTCTATCAAGCTTGGCTTGATGACTCATCCGGTGAACGTTTCGACAATAACTATCGCCAGCTCTTTATTCATCTAGAAGAGCAGATAAAGTTAGCGCTAGTGACAGATAGAGCAGATAAGCACAATAATGATGAACGTGGTTGGACACCGCCACCAAAAGGCTATGCTGAAGACTTTAAAGATAATCTTTAAACTGTTTTAACCGCTCATCTCTCGATTTACGCGGACAATCGCGTAAACTGATCACTACTACCAATATTAAGCCGAGGTTTTCCTCGGCTGATTTATGATTACAGCGCGTAAATACCTATGACAACAGCTCAGCACACTTCTCTCGCTCGCCAGCTATTTAACATGACATGGCCCATGTTGTTTGGTGTACTTTCGCTAATGAGTTTTCAACTGGTCGATAGTGCTTTTATCGGTCAACTCGGGATCTTACCACTAGCAGCGCAAGGCTTTACGCTACCAATCCAAATGATCATCATTGGTATTCAAGTCGGCTTAGGTATAGCAACTACCGCCGTCATAGCAAAAGCGATTGGAGCAAATCAAACCCGTTACGCTCAACAACTTGGCGGATTAGTGGTTGCGATGGGCTCTGTCGGTGTAGCTATTTTTTGTTTATTTTTGTACCTGATCCGTGAGCCTATTCTTTTGCTACTCAGCGCACCTGAAAGTGTGTTTGTGATTATTGACAGCTACTGGATGTATTGGTTGGTTAGCTCTTGGACGGGCGCACTATTGTACTTTTTCTACAGCGTAT